>Ga0194121_10000540_pt1 | contig 66734 bp, 56 predicted proteins | sample TA2MahCa50mmetaG_FD_148609 | JGI IMG/M metagenome (GOLD analysis project Ga0194121, IMG submission 148609) | Freshwater microbial communities from Lake Tanganyika, Tanzania - TA2015020 Mahale Deep Cast 50m | ecosystem: Environmental > Aquatic > Freshwater > Lake | place: Tanzania: Lake...
CAATGCAGAGCATGGCTTACTATGGGGCACGCAGTCGGCCGAGAATTCCCTATTTTCTCGCTTCGATAATGGTCGCAGCTACGTTCGAAGGCACAGCTTCGTAGTGATCGAATTCCATGGTGAAGCTGGCGCGGCCTTCGGTCATGGAGCGGAGAGTCGTAATGTAGCCGAACATCTCGGCGAGTGGCACTTTCGCATCCACCACTTTGTTCATACCCCGCTCTGAAACGTTCTGCACTTCGCCGCGCTTCGAGGCTAGGTGTCCTGTGACGTCGCCGATGAATTTGTCGGGGGTCACGACCTCGACCTTCATGATGGGCTCGAGGATGACCGGACGCGCACGCTTGCACGCTTCCTGCACTGCCTGAGAACCGGCGATCTTGAATGCGATCTCCGACGAGTCGACATCGTGGTATGAACCGAAGGTGAGCTCGACGGATACGTCGACGAGCTGGAAGCCTGCAACAACGCCGCGCTCAAGGCCTTCTTTCACGCCCTTCTCGACGGCAGGAATGAATTCTATCGGGATGACGCCGCCCTTGATGGAATCTACGAATTCGAAGTGGTCATAGCGCTTGACGTTCTTTTTAACCTTCGCTTCAGGGTCGAGCGGCTGCATCGGGCGCACCGTCACCTTGGCATGGCCGTACTGGCCGCGGCCGCCGGTCTGCTTGATATGCTTGTACTCCCCTTCCGCTTCTCCCTGAATGGTCTCGCGGTATGCGACCTGCGGTTTGCCAACGTTCGCTTCGACGCTGTATTCACGCTTCATGCGGTCCACCATGATCTCGAGCTGTAGTTCGCCCATGCCCATGATGACCGTCTCGCCCGTTTCTTGATCGCTTTTTATCTTGAACGTCGGGTCTTCATCGGCCAAGCGCTTGAGCGCATAGCCCATCTTTTCCTGGTCTGCTTTGGTCTTAGGTTCGATACGCAGAGAGATAACCGGATCGGCGAATTTGATGGCTTCAAGGATGACCGGTTTGTCTTCAGCGCAGAGTGTGTGCGAGGTCTTTGCTTCTTTAAGCCCTACCGCTGCGGCAATCTCACCCGCGAACACTTTCTCCACTTCTTCGCGTTTGTCGGCTTGTAGGCGCACGATGCGCGAGAGGCGCTCGCGGTTCCCGGTTGTCGAGTTGTACACGTATGAGCCCGCCTCAATGGTACCCGAGTAGACGCGGAAGAAGGCGAGCTGGCCGACGAACGGATCAGCCTGCAGTTTGAAAACAAGCGCTGCGAACGGCTCTTCGTCCGATGCGTGGCGGATGATCGGCTCACCAGTCTTTTGGTCCACCGCATTCACAGCCGGCATGTCGAGCGGCGATGGAAGATAGTCGACAACGGCATCGAGCACGAGCTGCACGCCCTTGTTCTTAAGTGCTGAGCCGCAGAAGACCGGGAAAATCTTGTTTGCGATGACGGCCTTGCGGAGCGTCTTCTTCAGTGTGTCTACGTCTATCTCCTTGCCGTCGAGGTACTGGCCGCACAGCTTGTCGTCATGTTCCACAATCTTTTCGACGAGCTCGGCGCGGTATTTCTTCGCTTCGTCGAGGTACTTGGCCGGAATCTCTTTTTCTATGACATCGATGCCCTTCTCCCCCGAAAAGTCATAGGACTTCATCTTGAGGAGGTCGATGACGCCTTCATGATGCTCTTCAAGGCCGACCGGTATCTGCATGCGCACGGCATGCTTGTTGAGACGATCAAGTATGGAGGCATAGGATTTCTCGAATGATGCGCCCATGCGGTCGAGCTTGTTGATGAAGCAGATGCGCGGCACATTACCCTCGTCGGCATAGCGCCAGTTTGTCTCTGACTGCGGCTCGACGCCTGCGACACCGTCGAAGACGACGACGGCTCCGTCGAGCACGCGAAGGGAGCGCTTTACTTCTACCGTGAAGTCGATGTGTCCGGGGGTGTCGATGATATTGAAACGGTGCTTCCTCGAGTTGTCGCCTTTCGGCATGTACGTCGGGTTCCAAAAGCACGTAATGGCGGCCGCAGTGATGGTGATACCGCGCTCGCGTTCCTGCTCCATCCAATCGGTCGTGGTCTCGCCTTCGTGCACCTCGCCGATTTTATGAATCATCCCCGTGTAGTACAAAATGCGCTCGGACGTGGTGGTCTTGCCGGCGTCGATGTGCGCGATAATGCCAAAATTCCTTACCTTGTCCAGCGGATAGTCACGGTTCATACAATACGAACTACGAACGTATACGAAATTACGAACGAAATGAGTAAAAAGAAAACCGCCGAAGCGTGCCCATACATTACTGTATGTGGCCTAAAAAAGCAAAGCATCGAAAAAGCGGGTTGCCCCGCTTTCTTGCATTTGACTTTACACGTTCAACTTTCCACTTTTTGCCTACCACGCGAAATGGGCAAATGCTTTGTTGGCCTCGGCCATCTTGTGGACGTTCTCGCGTTTCTTCACCGCATCGCCTTCATTTTTCGCCGCAAGGAGGAACTCCTCGGCGAGCTTGAGGTGCATAGGCTTCCCCTTCTTGTTGCGGGCTGCCTCAATCACCCAGCGGTAGGCAAGCGATGTGCGTCGGTCCGGCCGTACTTCAACAGGTACCTGATAGTTCGCACCACCGACGCGGCGTGAGCGGACTTCCATGAGCGGAGTGATGTTCTTCATCGCGTTCTCGAAGACTTCAAGAGGGTTCTCCACCTTCGCCTGTTCCTTGATAGCATCAAAAGCACCGAACACGATTTTACGCGCGGCCTCTTTCTTGCCGTCTTCCATGATGTAGTTGATCAGTTTGGTGACCTTAGCCGAGTTGTATATCGGATCTGGCTGAAGCTCTTTTCGGTTTTTTATCTTTCGACGCATAGCTGATTAGTTTGTAAAGTTTATAAAGTTCATAAAGTTCTTAAAGCGGAAAAAGACGTGGTTTGCTTTATAAACTTTATTAACTTTCTACTTTATGAACTCTTGGGACGCTTCGCTCCGTACGAGCTGCGCCCTTTCATTCGCTTCTCAACGCCACCCGCATCAAGCACGCCCCGCACAATCTGGTAACGAAGGTTGACGTCTTTCACGCGGCCGCCGCGGAGGAGCACCACCGCATGTTCCTGCAGGTTGTGTCCCATACCGGGAATGTAAGCGGTGACTTCCATACCATTCGTGAGGCGGACACGAGCAATCTTGCGAATAGCCGAGTTCGGCTTACGAGGTGTCTTGGTCGTGACTTTCGTGCACACACCCCGTTTGAACGGCGCACTATAAAAAACCGGCCTGTTCTTGAGGACGTTGAAACTCTTCGTGAGCGCCGGGGTCTTGGACTTGTGGGGTGCGCTCTTTCTCTTGCGCTTGACGAGTTGGTTGATGGTAGACATAAAGAAAGAATCTTGAATATCAAATACCTAATTTTGAAAAAGTTCAAGTATTGAATATTCAATACTCAATATTTCTCGATAGTCGAGATTTGATATTCGATATTTGAGCCACACTACTGTATCGTGAAATGCGAAAAAAAGCAAGTTAGAATCGTATTCCCGTGAGCAAGGTAAAAACGGCCCCGATAACCGGTGTCAGGTACTGCCACAAAAAGACGATAAAAATGAGAACGATGAAAAATCCCCAGCGTTCCAGCGATTCGCGGATGTTTGCGAGGTGGTACGGGAGAAACGCGAAAAGAATCTTGGACCCGTCCAGCGGCGGTACCGGCACAAGGTTAAAAATCGCAAGCATAATATTGATGACGACGACAAGTATCGTGATATTTAGAAAAGTTGCAGGTGGAAGTTCCCCCGCGAGTCGTATCAGAAGCCCGAAAATGATAGCAATGCCGATGTTGGAAAGCGGACCAGCGGCGGCGACAATCGCTTCGCCGTACTTTCCGCGAAGATTGTACGGGTTCACCGGCACCGGCTTCGCCCACCCGAACATCACGCCGGCGTTGGTAAAAAAGAGAAGAAGCGGAACAAGTACCGAGCCTACAGGGTCAATGTGTGGCAGAGGATTGAGGGAAAGCCTCCCCGCGAGACGCGCCGTCGGGTCGCCAAGATAATTTGCGGCAAAGCCGTGGGAGACTTCGTGGACGACGACGGACATAATCAATATGGCGATGGAGAAGATGACATCAATGGACATATGCGTACGTGTATGATAACATCTTTGAGCCCAATATCGAATACCAAATCTCGAATATCGAAAAAGAAGAAAGGTTGAATATTGAATATTTGAAGTTGAGTATTTTTAGATATTAGGTATTCGAAATTTGATGTTACTGCTATGAAGGTCTGTCCCATCACCAAACGCGGTCCTCAGCGGGCTGGAGGGTATTCCAACCGTACGCGTGCCACGCAATTCAATCCGACGGGAATCAACCGCCGCCAGCTTAACTTGCAGAAGAAGCGCATCTATATCCCCGAGCTGAAGAAAACTTTGACGCTCAGGCTTTCAACCAAGGCTATCAAGACACTCAACAAGAACGGAGCCTTTGCGACGCTGAAAAAGGCAGGACTTATTTGAGGAGCTTATAGCTTTTAGCTGATAGAAAGACGGGGGGTGTACCCACCTTGCGCTTCTGCGCGCGGTGGGTATGCTGTGTGGAGAAGGTGACCAATGAAAAACCAAATCCCGGTGGTTCGATACTTGCTATTGGCCTGGCTCATAGTCGGCGTCGGTGGAATAATGGTGTTTCCGTTTCTCTCTGCTTCGTCCCGTGCGGGTCTCTCTGGAGCATTCCAAGCGGCTCAACAATTCTTTTTGATAGCTTTTCTCGTCTGTATTGCTGGGTATTGCATCTGGACGGGACGTCCTACCTCGGCGAAACGTCGTTCGCGTCAGATATGCGCCGATGCGTACCATGCACTTTACGCACACTTCGAGCAACACTCACTTGAAGGACCTGACGCAGAGAAGTGCGCCGCTCTTAGGAATACGTTGGAAATGGAGTTGCAAAGACATATATGGTTTCACCCTGACGACATTCGCCATTGTGACATCGTGCGGTATCGTCGCTATTTGCAAGAGTTGTGCTTAACACGCAGTGTTTGGTAAACAACTCTGCAGAGATGTCAGGGTTCATGGGCAACACCGGCCGAAGCATCGCTTCGGCTAGTTTTTTACTCCCACACCAAACTTTCCGGTCACTTCTCATTCCCGCCCGCTTCGCCGGAGCTTCAGCGAGGCGAGCGGAAGCGGGAATCCAGTTTCTCTCTTTTCCTCCATCCCCGCTCTCACAGGGATGACAAAAGAATTTATCTAATTCTCACCGTCTCTCCATCCGACTCCATGACAATCGTGCCACGCTCGTAGGTGCCGAGTGTTTCCACTTCAAACTGTTTGAGCCGGTCAAGCACCTCTGCGTGCGGATGTCCGTAGCGGTTGTCGCGGCCGGCGGAAATCACCGCGAACGCGGGGGAGGCGAAGCCTAGGAGCGCTTCGCTCGTTGAAGTCTTGGAACCGTGATGACCGACCTTGAGCACATCCACGTCCAAATGCTCTTTATCAATATGGGCAAGATATTCTTCAATTGCCGACGGAGCATCGCCGGGGAAAAGGAAAGCGGTGTTTCCATATACCAATTTACCCACAATAGAACCGTCGTTCGTATCCAAACCCGATACATCACGGTCGGGAAAGAGCACTTCGAAATAGACGCCGCCGCCGAGACCAAACCGCTGTCCTCGCTGCGCGATGACATGAGTGGCTTTTTCTCTTTCAGTTTCAACCAAGAGCGCCTTGTAGTCGGAGGATGCACCTACTGTTCCGGGCTCCACTACCGCGGCAACCTTGAATGAGCGAAGTACATCAAGGAAACCGGCCATATGATCTTTGTCAGGATTTGAGACCACGAGCATATCAATCGAGCGGTCATAGAACGGCATCACTTTTGAGAGTTCACGAAGTACGACTCCGCCGGGACCGCCGTCTATCATGAGTTGTGTCCCTGTCGGCGATTCTATAAAAATCGCGTCCCCCTGCCCCACATCAAGAAAGGCAATGGTTAAGAGGCCGGACCGGTCCTCCCACGAAACCGCGTACCAAATCAAAACTGTCGCCGCAAGGAGCGCGCCGAGCGCGTACCAATGGACGTTTTGTCGGAATCTCTCCATTCATGCTATAATACCACCATGTTATTCACCGAACAGAAGTTCTCAATCCCGCCTCTTAAAGGCATCTCCGCGAAAAATATTGAGGAGCATCTCAAACTCTATGCGGGGTATGTGAAGCATGCGAATTTGATTTTGGAAAAGATTAAGGAGTTAAAGCAGGACTCCGAGAAGAATGCCTACGCTCTTGGTGAAGTGAACCGACGGTTTGGATTTGAGTTCAACGGGATGCGAAATCACGAAATATATTTTCGCTCTCTTGAGGGCGGAGCACACCCCGTTGCAAAGGATGGTTCTTTGTACAGTGCGATTGAAAAGAACTGGGGTTCAGTTGAAAACTGGCTCGCGGAGTTTAAGGCAATTGCGCTCACGCGCGGCATCGGCTGGGCAATGCTCTATTACGATAGAGCGTCGGGACAGCTCCTCAACGCATGGATAGATGAACAGCACCTCGGGCAACTTCAAAACTGCGCCCTCATCCTTGGCCTTGATATGTGGGAACACTCATATGTCGCCGACTATCAGCCGAGCGGGAAGAAACAATACGTAGAAGACTTCTTCAGTAATTTGAACTGGAGCGTGATTGAGAAAAATCTTGAGGAAACTCAGAAATAGCGGGGAAAAAGCGAGCTCTAATCGCGCGGAGCGAAGAGAGCTTGATGTATAACATGCGGAAGAATCTGTTTTTACAGAACTCTCTTTGGTTTGAAAAGAACCCGTGAATGCAAGCCAGCTTTGTGGGGCCACTCGGAGGTTGAGTTCCAAGGGCTACGCGTGGTGATGCTCACACTCTGAACGAGAAGGGACTCCACGTCTGCAGTCGGCCAGGAAAAGATTTTGGGGCCTCTCATGTTGGGATGACCGTGAAAGCGAATCTGGATAACTCGCCCCCACTCTGTGTGGTAATCCAAGACGCGGATAATCTTCACGAAGTAGAAAGTCTCGTTGGGGGTCTCAATTGAATACACACTTGAGTGTGTTCCACATATCGCGTTTTGCGACGAAGCTTGCAAGACGTGTGTTCGGAGTGCTGCCGCAAGGGCATTGCCCTTATATTCGATTGTATTCATTCCAAGGTCTTATGATAGCAAGTTTCTTTGCGGAGCTCCTGTTGATTGCTTTTTGTACCACAAAATATAGAGCGTTGCATAGGTCCCATACCAGAAGATGACGAATGAGAGCGGAAATATGGGGAGGTTCATGGCCGCAAATGGGAGCCGCGCGAACCACTCAACTATTCCGAGTTCGTATGAGAGAAGCGCGTAGGCCGTCCAAGCGAATGGAAGCGCGAAAATAGTTGATACGAATCCAATCATGCCGGCGAGAAAGCCAAACAGCATCGTGAACGGCACCGCAACGAGCACAAGAAGGTTGACGGGAAGCGACACGACAGAAAATATACCCGTTTTGTAAAGCAAGAATGGAAGAACAAATAGCTGGGTCGCAATGGTCGCCACCACAATCTCCCGTATTTTCCATCGCTCCGTCACCCACTTCACCCTTGGCTCGATAAACGGCGAAACATAAATGAGGCCGAGTGTCGCGAGAAAGGAGAGTTGAAACGAAACGTCAAACACAAGTATTTTCGGATTATGGAGTAGCATAATCACTCCCGCGACAAGAAGCGCGCGAGTGACTTGATACATCCTTGCCGACCCGCGCGCGAGGAGCGCGAGGAGCGCCATCACCGTGGCGCGTATCACGGTCGCCGAGGCGCCGACCATAAGCGCGAAGAGTATCATAGCCGTCGCGGCCAGTGTCAGACGGAGGTTTTTCCGCAAGCCCGATAGCAGCCACTCAATAAAAACGGCGATAATGGTGAGGTTGTAGCCGGAGAGCACGACGATATGAATCACCCCGACAAGGCGAAAGTCATGGAGCAATTCTTTTCCCAGTGACTGTTTTGCCCCCACTACCAGCCCGCCAAGAAGCGAGGCATGGGGCTGCGGTATAAGCGCATTGATGTTTTTTATAAATGCATTCTTAAAGAGGAAAAGCCTTTCCAAAATCGGGTCCCCTTCCCCCCGTGCAACAAACGTTATCTTCGGTCGGAACATCTCATAGTAAATGCCGTCCTTTGCCAGATGCGATACAGAGTCGACCTCGCGGAGCGTCTTTTCGTCTGTGAAATTCTTCGGCCTCTCCAACATCCCTTCAACCTGCACCCTATCGCCGTAGGCATACTGTGGCTCATGTGAAGCCATCAATAGGATGTTTGTCTGTACATCTTGGGTATCAACACGAAGCACAAGCCTCGTATTCCCTTCGCGCACATCGGGTTCGTCAACGATAACTCCTTCAAGAGCAACTGTTTGATTCACCGAGGAATTGAGGCCGGTCTCCAGAGCGCGTGTGTCCGCGACATCATATCGCCACATGCCCAAGCCTGCAGCGAGGAGTAAAACCGCGATTAACACGCTGGTTTGGCTCTCGTTCGCAAAAGAGGATACAGAGAGGAGGTGGAAAAGGAGGAGAACGACCGAAATGAACATCAGAAACCAGGAGAAACCGACTCCAACGAACACAAACGACCGCACGAAGATACCGGCGACAAAACCGGCGATTGAAAAATAGAAAATTCTATCAACTAGTGTCGGGACCATTCTTCAATGAGGCTCTTTTCTTCTTCGGTGGACAGCACTTTTTTGTATTTAGCCTTTTTCCCCTTTACCCGCGTTTCGCACTCGGCCCATGTTTTGTGAGTTTGGATCACACGGTCTACCAAACTGACATATGAATAGGCTTTTGCATTGCTGTGTGCGCGGCCGGACTCTTTTTTCTCTGCAAGAAGTGAGTCTTCGTTGATATCCAAAATATTCTTTATCGGGTATTTCGACAACGGGCCGGTATACAGCTTAACTGGTTCGAACCCACGCAAACTTCCTCCGGAAGTTTGAACGGGCAAGTCCGCAAACGCCGTCGCTATCTCATCACACCGCATATTTCCCGCAACACCGACATGACCACCCACCAATTTCCACTCAATCTGTTTTCCTCTGGAGAGCTCCAAAAGTTTCTCCCACAAATCTTTATTCAGCACGGGCTTTTTATCCATCGTGACCCAGTTGCGACGCTCCCACGAATACACCCATTTCGTGATGCCGTTCACAAGATAACTGGAATCAGCATATAGCGTTAAGCGTTTAGCGTTTAGTGAAGATGCAAACTTCAATGCCTTAATCGCGGCCACTAACTCCATACGATTATTGGTCGTATGCTCTTCTCGGCCTCCGAGCTCAACAACTTCCGCATCGTTCTGCGTACGTTCTACATTGTTCCGCGAATCGTCGTGCTTCACGACGATTGCCCCCCAGCCGCCCGGCCCGGGGTTCCCGCGCGAGGAGCCGTCGGTGAAGACGATGACGGAATCACGATGCATAAAGTATGAATTATGAACAAAAATCAGATAATATCAACAATCCGGAGGCGGAGCTCGGTTTTGTTGCCGAAGGTGGAGCGCTCCAGATGCGCGAGGAGGTTCACCGGACGACCTTCCATAAGCGCGGAAGGAAAATCTTCGGGCTTCGCGTAAAACCGTATCGCGTTCACCCACACGCCGTCTGTTTTTGCGAACACGAGTTTGAGATGCTGCTTTTCTTTGCCGAACTGTTCCAGGCGGCGAATGCGCGCATTTTCAAAGAGAAAAACGGGTTTAGGATTCCCGATGCCGAACGGCGCGAGTTTGGCGATGTCTTGCCATGTCCTGTCGTTCACGTCATCAAAGGACAGCACCGCATCGGCGATAAGGTCGGGCTGGGAAAGGTCCGATCTTGTTTGTCGGAGCTTTTCATACGCCCGCTCTAACTCGCTCTCCAGCAAATGCACTTTCTCAAGCGTCGTGGAAAATCCTCCCGCCTCTTTGTGTCCCCCGAAGTCGCTGAATACCGCGCGGGCTTCATGCATCATAAGCGAGAGGTCTACCGAGCCGCCTGCGCGGCATGACCCTTTTAGTTCTATACTTTCTTCCCTTCCCCAGAGAAACACGGGGCATCGCATATCTTCCGCGAGCGAGTTTGCCACGAGTCCGAGGAGCGCGGGACGCCAGTTTGGATTTCCGGCGACGACAACTTTGCACTGGCCACGTTCTTCCACGTGTCTCCGTACCTCTCTGACAAGCGAAGCCACCTTTCCTTTGCGCTCCGTATTTATTTTGTCCAAGTGCTTTGCGAGCTCAACCGCCTCGTGTTCCTCCACCGTCGCAAACAGCCGAAACGCGTCCATCGGATGTCCCATGCGCGAAGCGGCGTTGATTCTGGGTGTAATGGAGAAACCAATGTCGTCTTCGGTGAGGTCGGCACGGTTTAGCCGCAAAATTGAGAGGAGCTCATTCAGACCCCTGCGTGGTGATTTCTTCAGCACCTTGAGCCCATAGTACGCAAATACGCGGTTTTCTCCGGTTAAAGGAACCATATCAGAGAGCGTCGCCAAGCCAACCATATCCAAAAGCCATCGCTCCCACTCCGTGGTGAGGATGGCTTTTGGAATTTCCAAATTCCAATTTCCAAATTCCAAGCCAGAACGAAGACGACGGCAGAGTGCCTGGATGAGTTTGAAGATGACACCGGAGCCACAGAGCATTTTCTCGGGGTATGCGCAGTCGGATTGTTTGGGGTTGAGAATCGCGAAAGCGGGCGGTAGGAGCTCTTTTCTCTGTTGATTATTCTCTATTCTATATTCTGTATTCTCTATTCCTTCTCTTAAAGGAAGGTGATGGTCCGTAATAATGACATCCATCCCAAGCTCATTTGCCCGTGCGACCTCTTCAATGTCGGTAATCCCGCAATCAATCGTGATGAGGAGCTTCACTTCAGACGCCTTCAACTGCTGAATCGCCGAGTTGTTCAAGCCGAATCCTTCCCCGTGCCGATCAGGGATGTAGTTTTCAAAGTTCAGATAACCAATTCTCTTGAAAAAATCGTGCAGGACGACCGCCCCCGGAATACCATCGGCATCATAGTCGCTAAAAATCGCGATGCGCTCGTCGTTTTTGACAGCGCGAAGTATCCGCTCAACCGCTTTCTCCATATCCTTCATAGAAAACGGGTCATGCGAGTGGCTCTCGTATGAAGGGTTGAGAAATCCCTCGGCAAGCTCCGGGGTGGTGAGCCCTCTGGAGTACAAAAGCTGCCGCACAAGCGGCGAATGATTCAAAAGACCTTGCTCTATTTCGGACGGCGGCGCGCTACGAACGGCGTACTTTGACATAGGGCGTATTGTAGCATGGCAGTTGCATCGTTTTTTAGTAGAGAGTATAAAGAGGTTCGATTCAGAACAAAACAACGAGAAGGAGAAACATATGCAAAGAGATGACGGCGATGTCTACAGGGAAGTGGCGACGATGGCCAGAGAAAGAGCCGCCGCCCTAGGGGGCGGGACTGCGACTGCAATCGGTGGCGTTATCGCGTTAAAGACTCTTGCGGTAATAATCGAAACTCTTGTCGCGTTCGCAAGAGGAAAGCCAGTGAAATGTTCCGTTTGTCAGGACACTCTAACGCCCGACGAATTCAAAAGCGGAAAAGCAAAATACACGCCGCGCGGAACTTGTCACGAAAAATGCGAGAGTACAACAAAGGTCTAGCCCTATTGGTTTTCCGCGAACGGCTGGATGGACTCAAACCTGCAAGCCGCACGCTTGCAGGTCTCTTTTTGTCCTTAAAATAGGAATTGAAAATTGAAGGCTTCCGCCATATACTGTGTGAATATGGTGGATTGTATTTTCTGCAAAATCATACGGGGAGAACTTGCTTCAACAAAGGTCTATGAGGATGCGGACGTGCTTGGGTTTTTGGACATTAAGCCGATCAACCCCGGCCATACGCTTGTTATTCCCAAACAGCATTACGTGAACATTCACGACATGCCGGACAGTTTGGTTGCCAAGGTTGCCGTCACTGCGAAAAAGGTCGCCGACGCAATCCTGAAGATCGGCGCCAAGGGGGTGAATATCGGGATGAATAACGGCGCGTACGCGGGGCAGATTGTCTTTCATGCGCATGTCCACGTCATGCCCCGCTACGGGAACGACTCGTTCTCTCACTGGGTCGGGAAAGAGTATGACGGCAATGAGCGGGAGGAAGTAGCTACGAAAATCCGAAAGCAACTCAATCTCCCGACGTGAGGTCGGGGTCCTCGGTTTTGATAAATCAAAATCGGGACTTAATCTTTAATCTTTTATCCATGAAAAAGAAATCCATTCTGCGAAGAGCAGTGCTCCCTTTATAAAAGGTAGAATAAGACTCGCCTTGCTGTTTCAAAAGTAAGTTCCCGTTAGTCAAAACAATGAAAGATGGGTTGGCGTCAGCCGCTAAAGGCACTGAAAATCAGGAGCTTTGAACTGAGGTACCCGAGTAGCAACCCCGAGAAAACGAGTACGGCAATAACTATCATAATGTGCCCCACGCTATTTTGTGCTGGTACAACAAACCCGCTATCGGAAGAAACGCCATCTGCCAACACAGGTGGTTTGTGTGCGCGAGTAGCTATGATAAGAAAAACGGTACTACGAAATAGAAAAGAAAAGAAAAGAGCTTAAACTGAAAATCTGATCGGTTCTCTGTATTCCAAGTGCGTCTAGACTAGGTTGAAGCGGTATTCGGTTAAAAAAGTTGAAACTGTATATAAATGCGCCGCTGAATACCGCGACACATGAAGAAATATGAGCCACTTTAACAAGAAACTGTTTCATCTTTTATAGTACTAATAAGTAAGACTACTTTCTTGATTCCTGCTGGAGTTTACCCCTGACTGGGATTATAGGGGGCTGAAATGACAGAGGAGGGTTGATTCTGAGCTTGCTGAAGCGCACTGATTCCCGGCAGTGTCCCTTTCGCCAAAAATTCAAGCATCGCGCCGCCGCCAGTTGAAACGAAGGAAAAACGTTCAAGGAGGCCCAGCTTTGAAACAACCGCGAGCGAATCTCCCCCGCCGATTATGGTCTCCGCATCACACTCCGCAAGCATCTGCGCGAGCGCCACGGTTCCCTTCTCGAAACCGGACTCATATTCCCCGAGCGGTCCGTTCCACACAACAAGGGATGCGTTCGAAATAAATTCTCGAAGGTCCTCTAGGGATTCTTCCCCGGCATCAACGATTTTCTCATCTGCTTCAACAGAGTCCGCGCCGCATATTCTAGAGATGCCCGTCTTTTTTGCCACCACATCGGCGGGAACATACAGGCCTCGGTGGTGCACGATAGGAGCGAGGTTGAGGGGTATTTCAGAAACGAGAGAAACACCCACTTCGTACCCTTGGGCCTTATAGATATCATTCGCGAGAGCGCCGCATACCGCGACCGTGTCCGCTTTTTCAAGGAATTTCTTAATGAGGGGGAACTTTGTCGCGGAAACGTTTGAACCCTTGGTCAATTTCTTATTTGCACCGGCAAGAATGAACACGAATGGCCGAGAAGGAGCGAAGGCTTTTGAAAGGTTCTCGACTTCAGACTCGAGGAGTAATCCTGCGTAACTGGGGAGAAGCTTTGGTACGCCAATGATTGACGCGTGCGGACGCTGAGACACGGCGAATGCATCATTGACATACACATCCCCTAACGAGGCCAGCATTTGCGAACAAACGGGGTCGTTACTTATTTCTCCGGGGTGACGTCTAATATTCTCCAGCATGAGAAATGCTCCATTCTCGACTTCGTCAACAGCAGTTGCGGCTTTGCTAAATTCAGACACGAAGCGAATGGGATAGAAATCATTGAGGCGCCGTGCGACATATTCAAGAGAGTCAGTCTCCTTGCTGTCGGTGTGGCTCACAATGGTCGTCCGCGCCCCCTGTTCCCGAAGGAAAGCCAGTGTCGGCAGGCTGCGCTCGAGGCGATATTCGTCCCGGATCTTACCCCCCGTAACGGGGAGGTTGAGGTCGAGGCGAAGGAGTATTCGCTTCCCGTGAAGAGAACCGGCGTTTTTTAGGAGAGGGAGGTTCACGAAATCTTTAAGTATTTAGCTTTTACTTTTCTATTTGAGAATTGAACTTGATTGATACTTGATGATTTAGACAACGTTTGCCGCTTTCAGCATCATTGCAAATTCTTCCGCATCCAAACTCTTGTGCCCGACGAGCAGCCCAGAAACTCCCCCCGCAGTTAGAATCGCAGTCGTGTTCGCTTCCTCCGCAGAACCGCCATACAAAATGCGCGGGAGCTTGGCAGTTTCTTCGCCCAAGAGGTCAGCGAGCACCTTTCTGATAAAAATGTCTGTCTCACGAATCACGCGCGGCTCTGCCGCGTCGCGCGCGCTCTTCCCTATTGCCCAGAGCGGTTCATAGGCGATTACGATGTCACGAAACTGCGCTTTGGTGAGCCCTGAAAACGATGCCGCGATTTGAGACTTTAGCGTCTCAAAGTATGCTCCTTCTGTGTCACGCTCTCTTTCACCGATACACACGATTGGGATCATGCCTTCCGCGAGTACCGCTTTAAGCTTTTTTGAGACGATTTCGTCGGTCTCGCCAAGCGCGCGCCGCTCTGAATGGCCGACAATAACATACGAAACACCGATATCGTTCAGCATCTCCGGACTCACCTCTCCAGTCGCTCGCCCTGTGTTCGCCCAAAACACATCCTGCGCGCCAAGGCGCACTCGTATCGTCCCTGTGTGCGCAAAGATTCCGATGTAGGAAAACGGCGGACAAATCACCGTCTCCACATTCTCCAGCCGTGCTCCTGCCTGCTTCGTCCGCGAAAAAAGCACCCGCGCCTCCGCGGCACTCGCGGGGTTCATCTTCCAGTTGGCGACAATAAGTTTCTTTCTTCCCATTCAAAGATTATAACAAGAGAAGCTGTCTTTAGGTAACCAGAGAATCCCTCCGTGCCGCAGACAGTAAGTGCTCTCTTTATTAAGGGAAAATGTCAAACTATGGTTATTCAGTCATTCGGTTATATGTTATGAGTTATTCAGTTTCTTTACTCCACCTCCCTCCACTTATCCAGCACATATCCTCCCGCCGGCCCGCTCGTGAAGAGTACATTCGCGAGTCCTGTCTCATACAAGACTTTCGCGCTGTTCTTAAGACGAACCCGCCACGCAGTAACCTTTTTCACGCTAATTGAGTCTTCCAGTGAGATTTCCCCGTGCCCCGCGTACACAAGGACATTCCCGGTTACCGAATCCTTCATAGTAATTGCTTTGTTACTCCCCCCGTTTTCCGCGTCGTTGTTTTGAGAAATGAACAGAATGAACGAGTTCGTCCCCACCCCCTGAAATACCGCGGAGTCTTCAAGCGAAATTTGACTGCTGGTTACCCTGTTGGTGGTCTTATCAGCGATAATCGCGACACTCTTTCCCGGAAGCGATGAATCAACGGCAAGGGTTGCCGTATCTTTCACGGTAATGTTTCCGGACACCCACAGTGGTCCGGTAAGCGTTACTGTGGGAGAACCATTGATTTCCAAGTCACAGTTAATTTTCTTGGGCCCGATGGTGATATCGTCATCAATTTCATACGGGCACGGCGTCGTGAGGGTGCCGCCCGACGCCGCGTCAGCTTCCCACTGCGAGATCTGCGCGTCGGAAATGGGCAGAGTAGATGTTGCTTGGTTGGGACTCGCGGGATGAAGCGTCCCTGAAACGCTCGTGCCGGAGATACTTTGATAGTACGCGTCTTTATCTATAGTGGAATCAGCGATCATATGGGCGTACGCGGAACTGGTCGCGTGGATGCCCTCTATTCTTCCTGCCGGACCGGCCGATACCACATCGCCTTTGATAAGATTTGACCCGGTTCCGATAATTGAACCGTTTGAATGCACGTTACCCAGTACTGAAGAACTGTTTTCAAGTACGACCCCTCCTTCTCCAGACTGCAACCCAAAGTTAAATGACGCTCCGCTTCCCGTCGTAAGATGCGCTTTGCTTTTCCGTATGAAGTTGTTTTGATTCCCCGCCGCGACTACGTCCTTGCCGTCAAATACATTCGTCGTCGTCGCCGTCGCGCTGTAATTTCCAAAGGAAACGGTTTCCGTAGTCCCGACAGTCATTCCTTTTTTCAGCCGATAGAGTACATCTTCTGACACGCCGCTCCCGCCATAGAGGCTCCGCGCTCCCTGCTCCACCCCCCGCACGGAATCCACTTGATTCAGCACCGGACCCACTGCGCCGAGGCTGACCGTAAGCGAGATGACCAAAAAGAAGAACGCGGCGATGGTGATAGCTTGACCGCCGGAATGATGGACTATGAAATATGGACTATGGAATATCCTAGTTTCTTGTCTCTTTCTATTATCGTTCATAGTACATAGTTTATAGTCCATTGGTTTAGTACGAATCCCGAAGCACCGCGGTTCCGTGAAAGTCCTCGCTCCGCGCCGTGTGTCCGCTACCCGCCTGCATGGTCATCTCTATCTTAACGCCTTTTGAACGCGGAGTGGTTATTTTTCTGAACACGAGATTGGAAATAGAGGTGCTCGTGCCTGTAAGAGCGCCGGTCATTGCGCCGTTTTCTTTGAGTGAGAGCTTCCCCGAAACAAGCGAAAATTCCACGGTTCGCGCGGCGCCAAAAGCGTCGGTAGTTCTGAGGGAAAGCACGCCGGGATGCGACCCCACTGTGCTTCCGGCATCGTCAATATCGCTGGCATCGCGAATCTCTCGGAGCATCCGCTCCAGAGAAAATGCGGATTCTTTTTCTATATGCTGCGCGTTCCGGAGCACTCCATATGAACGCGTGACGACAAGTAGCGTCTGCGTCACCGCGATAAGGGAGAGAGTAAGAATGGCGACGTAGAAGAGCATTTCCACCAAGCTGAAGCCAGCTTTTAGCTTATAGCTTTTAGCGTTTAGGAAAAGGCTTCTGATTTTGTTTTCCTTCTTCATGTCTATAAGCTATCAGCTATAAGCTCGTTGAATTCTTATTCAAACAAATTAGTGAGATATGTCTGTACCTGCTTATTGAGTGCGGGCGAGGAGCTTGCCGTAACGCGGACCGTGAGCAGTCTGGTGCCCGCATCCTCGCTCTTTGCGTCGGGCGAGGAGCTTGCGACGATATCCTTATCGGCCGTGCGGCGATACACGGTATCAAGCGTAAATGTCCGCGTAAAAATGGCGTCAACGAGAGCGGGAGTCGTGGTTGCTACCCACGCGCTGCCATTCCAATATAGGTAATATGCCGCACCGGCCGTAAGCGCGGAAAACGAGCTCCAGCTCGTATCCCGAAGGAGTGTCACCGCTTCCACTCCCTCCTGCAGGAGAAACGCTGCCTTTAGATTGGCCGTGTTTTTGAGACCTGCCTTCAGGTAAAAAGAGTACGCGGACGCGAGACCGACGAGAGAAAGCAGAATGAGCGCCGTGCCGATGACAACCTCCACCAAACTAATTCCAGCTTCAAGCTTCAAGCTTCTAGCTTCTAGGAAAGGGGCAAAGCGAGTTGTTGCTTTGAATTTCATACTAGAACCTAACACCTAGAAGCTGAAAGCTAGTTTGAGTACGCATTCCCCGTCGCGGTAATCGTAATGACTTTGGTCTTACTCGCGTCCCTAATCGCCGCAAGCGTTACGGTGCCGCTTTGCGCCGTCGCTCCGGAAAGTTTCTTGAAAAGAACATCCGACCCGCCGTCGATAAGCGCGATGGCAGATATGTTTACTTCATTATGCACCGCTTGGGTCTCGTTGCCTGCCGCGCCAGCGCTATACGTCGGCCCCTTGAAGATGGTTGCCGCGCGCGCTTCAAAGTGGATGCCGTACGCCGCTCCGTCTTTTGCGGCGAGTGTCAGCGACCGCGCCTTGACGACAAGGGAGAGAACTCTTTCCGTTTCGGCGATAAGGGCCCTTTCCGTATTAATCGAAGAAAGGGAGACGAGGCTTATGGCGGAAATAACTCCAACAATGGCGAGGACGAGAAGTAATTCAATCGCAGTAAACCCAGAAAAAGCTTTTAGCTTATAGCTCTCAGCTTTTAGCAAAAAATGGGTCGTAGGCATTGGTCTGTCTATAAGCTATCAGCTAACCGCTATAAAGACGAAGAGTCGCACCGCAGGGCGTCAGGCCCTGCGGGCCGCGCCGAATGACCTTGCGCAGGAGCGCAGGGTGTTCCCATTCGTAGATATTCGTAGATTCGTATCTTAGACTGATTAGTATTCATAAGCTAGATAGTGTCCATTATTGAATATGCCGGGGAAATCGCGGCGACGGCGAAAAAGCCGACGACGATGCCGACAATGACCATGAGCACGGGCTCAATAAGGACGGAGACATTTTTTGTCTTCTGTTCAACTTCCCCATCAAAAAACAAACCTGTTTCTTTGAGCATCGGCGCGAGCTTCCCTGTTTCTTCCCCTACCGCGACCATTTCGGAAAGAAACGGGGGAAAAATATCCTCGTGTCCCCGAAAAATACCCGACATCGGCTCTCCTTTCTCTATTGCCACTCGTGCCGAGAGAAGCACCTCGCGAAACAGGTGGTTGGACAGGACATCCGCCGTAATGCCGAGCGCCTGCACGACTTCAACGCCGGAGGAAAGGAGGGAGGACAAGGTTTGCCCGACTCGCGCGGCGTTCGCCTCTCTGATAATCGGCGCGATGACCGGAATGCGCAAGAGGAGTATGTCAACGAGCCGTTTTCCCCGCGTACTCTTAACCGTGAAAAAGAAGGCGAGGATAACGGCCGTGGCGAGCAGGAGGCAAAGCGCGTAGTGTGCCTGCATAAAGTCGCTGATGGCAATGATGATTTTCGTGGAAAGCGGGAGTGCTACGTTGAAATCCTTGAAGGAGGCTACCATCGGCGGGACAACCTTTAGGAACAGAATGATGCCCACGCCTATCATCACAGTAACGACGACAGCGGGGTACATAAGCGCGCCTCGTATTCTCCGCTGCAACAGGTAGGTCCGGTCAAGATGTTCGGAAACGGAAAGGAGCGAGGACGAAAGATTCCCCCCTTCCTCTCCCACCTTTATCATGGAAACGATAAGTGGCGGAAACGCGTCGGGAAACGCACCGAAAGCTTGACTTAAACTCTCTCCGGTGCTGATTCTGCTGATGAGTCCGGAAATAATCGTCTTGAATTTCTGGGAATGTGCCTGCCGGAGGAGCACTCCGAGCGCGCGTGACACGGTGAGTCCCGCCGCGAGCATACCGGCGAGATTCCTCGTAAAAATAATTCTGTCACGGGTGGAGACGCGTCCAAGCAGGGGAATATACGCAAGGACGTCCTGCGTGGAAAACGGCCGCGAAGCGGGAGTAGGAGCGGCACTGATGAGCGTTTCACCTTCTTCACGAAGCTGACGAGAGAGCGCGAATTTATCCGGCGCGTCGCGCTCGTCTTCGTACAGCGTTCCGTCTTTTCGTTGTGCTTTGTATTTAAATCTCATACCAACAACTTACTACCTACTACAAGAGAAAGTATAGCAGTTTTCTTCGTGGTTGGTTGTGGGTTGTCGGTAATAGGTTACTCGGATACCACCCGCAGTACCTCCTCAATTGTGGTCATTCCCTGCACGCACTTGAAAATCCCGTCTTCCAGCATTGTGAGCATTCCTTCTCTTCTTGCCTGAGCTTCAATGTCGGCGTTGGTGCCGCCCTTGATGATAATGTCGCGGATGGTCGCGGTCACTTTCAACACTTCGCTGATGCCGATTCGGCTTTCAAAACCGTCTGGAGCGTCTTCCGCGGGACGCGGGCGGTAGAACGGAACCTTCTCCCACGTATCGGAGGGGGAAATAATCTTTTCCTCTTTGAGCGCGTGGAATACGCGATCAAGGTCAACCGATTTCCCGAGCGTTGCAAGACCCGCTTTGTTCAGAAAATACCTTTCTTTACTGTCGCAGAGCTTGCGCACGAGACGCTGGGCGATAATGACGTTCACCGTGGACACGATGAGGAACGGCTCAACCTTCATATCAATGAGCCTCGGAATTGCTCCGGCGGCCGAATTCGTGTGCAAGGTAGAGAGCACGAGGTGTCCGGTGAGCGCGGCATTGACGGCGAGACTGGCTGTTTCATTGTCCCGAATTTCACCGACCATAATGATATCGGGGTCCTGCCGGACGAGCGCGCGTAGCCCGTTGGAGAACGTGAATCCGATTTCCGGTTTGACCTGCGTTTGATTTATCCGCGGCATCTGATATTCAATCGGGTCTTCAACCGTTGAGATATTGACGCTTGGCGTATTGAGGAGGTCGAGCATTGTGTAGAGCGTCGTGGTTTTACCGCTTCCCGTGGGACCAGTGTTGAGTATCATACCGGTGCTCTGTTTCAGCGCTTCATGAATGCGCTCTATTCCCTCACCGTGAAAACCGAGCGCTTCGAGCGTGAAGCCGGATGCGCCCTCCCGAAGGAGGCGCATCACGATCTTTTCGCCGAAATAAGTCGGTAGAATGGAAACACGGAGCGATACTCTCTCCCCGCTGATTTCAATTTTGAATCTGCCGTCCTGCGGAAGACGTTTCTCGTCAAGTTTGAGGCTCGCAAGCACCTTGATGCGGGCCACGATGGAGGGGGCAACGTGCTTGGGCAAAATCATCGCGTCGTGGAGAAGCCCGTCTATGCGGTACCGCACCACGAGCTCCTTTTCCTGCGCTTCAATATGGATGTCGGATGCCTTTTGGATGACCGCGTGCTTGAGGAGCGTATCCACAATGCGGATAACGGGCAGATCCTCGGCCTGCTTCTTGAGGTCGGTCGCGCTTATTACCTCTTCCCCTTCCCGTTCCGGAATCTGCCGGAGCGCGTCGGTTTCTTCTTTAATCAGGTCGCCAAATTCCGCCTTCAGCGATTTCTGATACTGAAGCAGGGCCGCCTTGATTGACGCGGTGTCGGAGAGGCGGGGAAGAATCTTAAGCTGCGTCTTTTTCTTGATAAAATCAATGGCGGCGAGGTCGTCGGTATCAAGCATCGCGACCTCAAGCGTGCCTGCCTGCGACGCGCCTGTCGCGCCAGACAGATCCATGTTCTTTTTGAACGAAACGATATTATGAGTCCGCGCGACGGGCTCGGGAATGAGGGAAAGCGTCTCAAACTCTATTTTCTGTTGCTTTAAATCAACGAACGGGATGCCGAGGAGGTACGCCTGCATTTTACGCAAATCGTCATCACTCACCTTTCCCTTCTGCGTGAGCACCACTCCGATACTCTGCCTGCTCGCGTTAGCTTCGTTTTCCGCCGCGGTGAAATCGGCCCGATTCACGAGCCCAGAGTCTTTGATGAAATCCCGAAGTTGGTTTTCTTCTATGTACATACAATACGAACTTACGAACTAAAGACGAATATACGAAAATAAAAGACCTAAGAGAGATTAACAATGCGTTTGTACTTCACCTCCTCAGATGTAAACTGAGCGATAATACCCAATTTAAGGTTGAGTGTTCCCAGATAAGAATGTACTTAGTCAATATTCTTGTTGGAAAAAGAATTACCTGGTTTTAATTCTAACACAACCGTGTCTTCAACTAAGAAGTCGAGAAAGTAATAACCGATTTCTTTCCCGCAAAAAAAGTGAGACGCGTTTTTGCCTTTGACAGCGTAACCCTCGCTTTTCAAGCGCTTCGGCCACAGCGTGTTCGTAATACTTCTCCTTGTGCCCAAAGCTTAACTCCCTGAACATATCGAATAAAGCTCCGATAATTTCGTAACTTAATTCAGGATGGAGAATATCTTTCCTAATACTTGCTTTCGGCACGTCTTTTTCGTAGTTCGTATTGCTAAAACTCCTCAAACTGAGGAATCGGCTTCGTGCCGCCGCCGGAAGAAGGGGGCGCACTCGACGGTGTTCCTCCAACCTGAAGTTGCAAAGAAGTACAGGATTCGGGCCGCCCGCTGGCAACACCACAAACTTGGAACGAATACGTGCGTTCGGGAGTCGTATTCACAGAATTGGGTTCTATGGAGTTCTCATTTGACCCGCGCCGAGTGAATGAAATATCCGCACCCTCTGAATAGGTAGAGGGATCGAGTGAGTTGCGCCTTGCTGAAGAGTTTGGTGCTTTACTATGATAATTCGCCTGCCTTCTGCTATTAATCTGTCCGAGGTACTGTGGTACAAATTCAAGCCAATCACCGTCTGTTCTTCCGGTATGAGCCGCTCGTGAAGTGAGATTGACCGTTGAAGAGAATGTCGGGCAGTTACCGGCTGTGGTGAGGGTGAGGAGCGCCGAATCCGAACTGCTTCCGTCCCACGCCATCCGCAGTACCGACTTGGTTGCCGAGAGCGTGAAATTGGATTCGGACGCGGGACAGAGCTCATTCACCACGATGGTTGAGCAGTCCGCAAACGCCGACTCGCGCATATCGCTGTCTATAACCTTCACCCGAGCGCGCTTGGTGCCGGTTGTCGGGTAGGTCTCTTCATAGCTGTATCCTTCGGAACTCGGCGTTCCCCGCACCGCGGTGTCAAAATGCTTTTCGTAATCCAGATTTCCGCTCGGGAGATTGTCGTTATCAAACTCATACCTGAACTGGCGATACAGGCCTGAACCGCCCCTGGGATAAGCGTTCCAGCTGACGCTGGTGACAGTCTGCGTAATGTTTGTGCTCGGTGAGGCGGAACAGGTAACCGTTGGGTTGGTTCCGGTTCTTCTTCCCGGTGGTGTTCCGCCGGTGAAGGTCGCCGTCACACTGCGGTCTGTACTCATGGTGAACACACATGTCGTGGCGGTGCCGGAGCAGGTACTACCGCTCCATCCCGAGAAGGTGGCGGTGCCGGGAACTTCAGTAAGCGTGAGCGACGTTCCGTCGGCAATGGTGCTCGTGCAGGGAGAGACGGCGGCCGTGCAGTCCGTAATACCGGAGCCGGTAACCGTGCCGTTGCCGACCACATTCACGGTGAGCGTATGCGTCGTTGTCCCGCTCGTTACCGTGAAGACGGTGTCCTTGCAGTTACTCGCGTCATTGTCCGCCCCCGCGGTTTCCGCAATGACGTTTGTTGAGTCCGCGCAGAATTTAATGGTGTACGTGCCTGCCACCGCGGTCCACGCGGCGGACGTAACCGATTTACTCTCCTGTATGGCGAGCCCTGTCGTCTGGACGGCAGGGAACGTCGGCGGCGTCCCAGGTCCCGTAAGCGTGAAGCTGTTCTGGAATGTTGTTCCCGCTTCGACATCCTCCCCGCCGCCGTTCTTCACGACGCCGGTAAAGGTTATCGTGGAACCGACCGTGAGCGTGCCGTTCGGAATAATGCTCATCGCTACCAAATCGGGCCTGGTACTCGTACAGCCGGACGACGACTGTGCGCTGGAGGTTGGAGACTGCGTGGAAAGTCCGTCGGCACCGATTGCCTTCACATAATAAGAGTAGGTGCCTCCCGGAGTGAGGCCGCTGTCCGATTGCCGGAGGCCGGAAACTGTCGGAGCCGCTTCAACAAAAGTGGGAGTTACCGAGCCCTCTCCGCGGTAGAGCTCGTAGGTTGTGGCTCCGCTTGCGGGCGCGTACGTCAAGTTTATCTTTCCGTTCACGGGACAGCTACCTTTGGACGCTGTAACTCCGGGGGTCGCCGGATATACGTCAATGGTAACTGTCGCGGGAGAGCAGTTATTTGTTTCATCCGACTCAGCAATCTTGTTATTGTCGGCCAACGTATCAGACCGGTCGGTGCAGAGGGTGAGCGCGTGCCTGCCCACGATGCCTGTCCAGCTTCCCGACGTAACTGTCTGCACTGCATTTACGGAAAGTCCGGATATCGTCGGGCTATTTGGAAGTGTTACTGTCCCGCCGCCGGCATCGGCGCTTTTGACAATCTGGAAACGGTTGAAGAAACTCGGAGTGCTCGGTATGAGATAGCTTCCGGCGTTTTTTACCTCGCCGTTGAATGTGTACGTCTGTCCATCGGTCAGTCTGCCGGCTTGCACGGGGGCGGGGTCGCGGGAAATGACGAGATCGGGGAACGATTTAAGAATAATTGTCTTTTGCGCACAGTTGCTCGCCTCCGTCTCGGCGGTATGAGCGATGTTATCTTCGGGAACTACGGAGGAGGCAACATAATTCTTGTCAGGCCCCGAGTGCGTGTCTTGGTCGGCGCAGATGCGATACGTATAGGAAATACCGGCACTGGTACTAGAAGGGGACAAAACGGAAGAAGGATTTAACGGTCGCGTTCCTTCCGTACCGGTTTGCACCGCGCCGCCCGTAGCGAGCCCGACAGCGTCAAGGTCTACCCACGGTCCGCTTCCAATCCTGTATTGGTAGAGATTGTAGAACCCTCCGTTTGCGGTGGGCGCCGTACCGATATTGGTGAGCGTCCCTCCGAGCGTAATGGTCCCGTCGTCGTAATACGTGTCGGCTCCTCCGGCAATTGGCTTCGTTCCTGAAAGGGTAAGGCTAGAAATAAGATCTGGTCCGGTCTTCACCGTGACGGAGCAGTTCGCGGTACGCACGCGGTTTCCCGGAGCGGTGGCGGTGAGGGTGGCGAGCTTGGGATTGATGGTGACGTTGGTGTAGGTCTTCTTCACCGTGGAGGTGTTGCCGGTGAGGCTGTCGGTGCCTGTCCATGAGAGGACGTCATTTGAAAGGGTGCCCGATGCCGTCCAGATGACCTCGGTGTTGATGAAGGGTTCGGTCGGGGTGTTGGGAGAAGCGGCGCAAGTGGGATCCCCTGGAGGATTCACGGTGACGGTGACGCTTCTGACGAGCGGTTCGGTGACTCCGGTGTGCGCGCCGGGGAGACAGCTCAGGGTGTAGGTGTAGGAGGCATTAATCATCGGCCCGATGTTCCCTTCCGTCTGTGTGGGAGGCGGGGTGGTCTTTGGCCCTGTCCAGTTCGCGGTGCCGACAGGAGCGGGAGTGGTGTCGGTCTTCGCGGTGCAGGCGCCGAGATTTTGGCCTGTCCACTGGAGTTCGGCGTACTCGTTGTAATTCAGAGTGACGGAAGCGCCGAAGGTGCCGGTGCCGTTCTTTCGCACTTTGAGGATAAGTTCGGGGACAAGAGAGAACGTAAGTGGAACAGTGGGGGCAGTGCAGTTGTCCGCTTCACCTTCTATCTTTTCAGCCACGACTCCGTTCGGCATTGGCGTGTCCACGCAAATGCGGAATTTATACTCTCCGGCAGTTGCCGCTGGAATGGTGTATGAGCCCGGGACAATGGTGCGGGTTTGACCAACGGCAAAGGTGCCGGTTTGATTGTCTAGCTTCTTCGTGTCGGCGAGTGTCCAGGTCGTGGCACCGGGGAGCATCACTTCAAAACGGTTGTCAAAGGTGAGTGGTGTTACGTCGGCATTCGCGGATGGTTTGTTCAGCACGCTTGCGGTAAAGGCAACCGTAGCACCCACGAGAGAGTTGCTCGGCGTCGCGGCAAAGTTCACCGGCGTGAGGTCAGGGGCGTACACAACCTTTATTTTCTTGAATCCCGAACAGTTGCTTGCGTCGCTTTCCGCGGACGCGCTTGGCCCCTCGGCGACTTGATTTGCAGGTTTATCGGCGCATGTCCGATAATACCAAAACCCGGTTGACGAGCGTGGCACCGGATAGGTCTGTCCCGGGGGAGGAAACGGGTACAGCGCGCGATTATTTTCTCCGGCCCCTACGGGCAAAGAAGTAACCGCGAGAGTCGTTTTCGCAAAGTGCACCCACACAGGTTGGGGCGACTCGGCGTTATCGGAAAATTCGTAGGCGTTGTTGAAGGTACCATTTGGCGTCGCGGCGGTTCCTATATTGTTGATTGAACCGCTGAGCGTAAGTGGAGTCCCCGCCCAATATTCATCAGGCGTACCGGTGTTGGCGCCGCTCACGGTAGGCATGTTCGCCGTAAGATCCGGCTCACCGACAAATGCATAGGGGGAAGAGTAGGAGCAGTTATTGCTATTGTTTGTTTCCTTTATCGTATTGTTCTCGGACGCGACGGGGGATTGGTCCACACAGAGTCTGAAATAGTAGTTCCCGAACGCTGGCGCCGTCCATACCGCCGAAGGAAGCACATCCCTGCCCGAAGTTCCTGGCGGAATATCCGCGGCTGAAGCGAGCGACTGCGCGGCTCCTATCGTCGTCCACGCGCCCTCTCCAGTCGCGGGATTGTAATTCGTACTGTACGAATAGGTGCTCTTAAAGGTCCCTGCTGCGGGTACTTCAGCACTCGCGTTGTTCGCCTTTCCAGAAAGCGTAATGGCGCCGTTGCGATACCCACCTACAACAGAAACAAGTCCCGAAGGAGTAGGTCCGCTCGCGGTGAGGTCGGGGTGGAAATAGTTTGCCGTGACTGTCTGGCTTTCGCCGAGCGCGACAGTCACGTTACAAAGCCGTAGCATCCCTGATGGGTCGCCCGCTATCGCGGATGGACTTGGACTGTCGCACCCTGTCCACGATTTAAATTTGGCTCCATCAAGGTCAAGCAAAGGCGGTGTAAGATTTGTCGCGACGGTCGTCCCGTCCGTTTTGGCGACAGAGTAGAGGGTAGTACCGCTGGTTCCCGGCTGGTTTCCGCTCACGGCGACTCCGCCGCCGTTAAGCAGAGGACTTGTGCTCGTCTCCCCGCCATTTCTGGTTGATTTGACGATGAGCGTGGGAGGTTGGGAAATGACTGGGGGACAATTGCTGCCGGTACAGCCAGGCATGGTACATTTTGCCGTTCGTGACATTCCGTTGGTTGTCGCGGTAACGGTCGCGCTTTGTTTTTGTCCGGCGGTGGAGTAATTGACGTATACCGGATTCGCAGTGTCGCTATTACCGGAAATCCCTGAAACGAGCTGACTGTCGGGAATGCTCCACAAAAGGGTGGGTTGAGAAACGGACTGCACGACCGCCGTCCATGTAATTGTTTCTCCTATCGCCGCGGCGGCTTTGTTGGCGGAGCAGGAAACCGAAAGCGGAATAACCCGCACCGTGTCCGAATCGGTTGCTGGGTCTGAACCGGTCAGGCCGTTGCAGGTGAGTTTGAAGTCGTAATTGTTCTTGAGTTGGGTGATAGTGTGCGCGGTGGTGTTTGTATCCAAAATGACATCGGGTTTGCTTCCCGTCCAACTCCCGTGCGCGGGAAGCGCGGAAGCAACACAGGTTCCGGATGTAATATCGGTGGTTCCCCAGGTAAAGTATCCGCCCGCGTCCCACTCGACAAGCGTCTGCCCGCCTTTCCCCGAAAGCAAGCCGTTGAATTTGAGGTCAACAATTGGCGGTTTTTGGTTAGCGAACTCTGTGGGATCAGAGCCAGTGATGGGATATTGAGCACAGTTGTCTCCGGGACCGTCGCTTGTCTCTTCTTCCTTACCTCTCGGAAGCGGCGGCTCATCCGCGCACAACTTAAACCATACTTTGCTTCCCGCAGCGATCTCTCCGTTTTGTCCCCATACAAATGACCTCACGGTATGGGCAGCGCCGTTCCCAGACATAAGCGCGGGGGTTTCCAGTCCGCGCGTATCAAGAAAGATCCATGTGGGTGAGGCGGTGTTCGCATCAAAGGAGGCATAAAAATTATTTCCAAAAGCGGGGTTATTGGTGTTAACGGTTGTCCCCGGTCCGACATTTTTGATGGAGCCGCGAAGCGTCACGGGTTGTTTGGCGGCGCACGCGGTGCCGACCTTCACGCATTCAATCGTGGGCGTATTCGCCTGCAGGTTCGGAAGCTCTATAACGCTGAATGTAGACGTCCGACAGTTGTTCCCTTCGTTTGATTCCGCAATTATGTTTGTGGAGCCGGCGGTACTGCCGGAGGTAATCGGGCCTCCTGCGGGAGGTGGGCCGTAGATGTCGGCGCACGCCTGCAATGTGTAGGTCGCCGCGCCACTGGGAACCGTCCACGATGCTCCTCCTGTAACGGTTTCTGTGCTAAGGGGCATGGCAGTTGAACCCGGCTCCCCGAGGCCGGAGAGCGACGCGGCGTGTATCGGCGTGTTGAGCGGAACGCCGGCGGCATTCAGCACCAAGAATCTCGTATAGAAAGGACTGGCATACGCTCCATTGTTTTGGGCGACAGCGGTAAATTCAAGCGCGTCTCCGGGACGAATCACGGCGGGACTGTTTTTCACCGATGGGCCTGAAGCGATGACGAGGTCGGGCTGGGTATACACGACGGCACTGCTTGAAATGGTCCCCGCCGCCGCGGGCGCGAGCGTGTCGCAGGTAATCGTGTAGGTGTGCCGATAGGTGGTGAGTCCGCTCACCGGTTGGAATTGTTCCGGCGGAGGCGCCACTTTTGACCCTGCCCAGTTCCCATCGGTTGCCGAGGTGACAGACCGCGCGGTTGACGCAACGCAGTTTTTGAGAAGCGTCCCATCCCACTTGAGGTCAACGCCGGTGTTGTACGGGATTTTTAGCGCGTTACTGACAGTTGGATAGATGCCGTACGTCCCGCTCCCCGCTGGCTTCGCGTAGAGCTGGAGCGTGGGAAGCGGACGGTCTACGACCGAGATTGGAAGCGTTCGGCAGTTGTTGGTTTCGCCAGTGTTCGGAATTTCATAATTGTCCTCTCCAATGTTTCGCCGACGACCAAGCCCAATTTCGCTATTTATCGTATCGGCACATACCTTCACGGTGTTATTCCCAACTACGCCCATCCATGAATCTGATTGCGCTGTCTTAATCTCCCCCACAAATGCATTCATACCTCCGGTAATTGTGAAATCCGGTAATGAAGGAGAGAGTTTGCTTCCCACCTCATTGTAAATTGCAAAAGCATTCGGGAAACTCACATTTCCAGTCGGTCCACCCGCGTTCCGCACATCCGCAAAGAAAGTAATGAGGTCGTCCTTGTAGTACGTCGTCGGAACTACGCCTCCTACCTTCGGCTTAATGGAATCCACCACGAGGTCGGGGCACAGCACCGACGCGCCGGCCGGAGCCGCTGATGACGCGGGGCTGGCTATTGAGTTGTTATACGCCACCCACTTGTACTGATAACTCACTCCCCCGGTGAGTGTTTCGCTCGGGCTATTGGCGAGAGGGCCGGAGTCGGTGTACGCATTGGACGGCGGAGTTCCGGAGGGAGTGTCGGGAGAAGCTATCGGGGCAGGCGTACCCGGAGTGAAATCCTTCACCAGTGTCGTACTGTCGGTTGGAAATGAAGTTGCGGAAGCAGACGCGCGATAGAGCCGGTAGCCTGTAGCACTAGCCGTCGCGTTCGGCATCCATACCTGCACCTTCCCCGCTCCCACAACGCATGAGGGCGTATAGGTAAGCGCGGTCGGTGCCGCAAGCGAGCCGCTGTAATTTGCGTTCATTGTGCGAGTCAAAACAGCCGTTGGTGAAAAACTCATGGTGCAACGCCGATTTGGCATACCCGCCGGGTCACCCGCCACCGCGGTAGTACTGTCACAACCGTTCAAATCACCCGAAGCCGCCAGCCGCCAGCCGGAGAAAACACCAAAAGGAGAAGCTCGTTCAGCCGGAGCCTCCAAAGTCAGAGTAAATTCCCTATCGGCAATTTTGTAATAGTCGGTCGGACCGCCAAAGGTCGTATTCGGAAGCGACTCGGTTGTCGGTCGAACCCTCGCCCCCCCTATTGGCAAAACACCCGAGGTAACCGAGTGTTGGCTAATAGTCACTCCAGGACTTGACGCGCCATCAAGATTACTGTCCACATTTAATGTATAGCAGTTGTTCGAAGAGTTACCCGATACGACGGGTGAAAACGCGCTTCCGCCAACATTCACCGCCTCAAGTTGGTAATAATAAGTGGTATTCGGAGAAAGCTTCACCGTTGATGTTAATCTGGAATCGACATAAGGACTTGTAAGGTTTGTCGGACTGCCAAAAGGAAGCTGACTGAAAGACCCCGATGTCCCCGTGGTAGAACGATGAAGTTTGTAGCTAGTCGCTCCGGTCACCGGAGTCCACGAAACATTGACATTCGCCCCGCAAACTCCGGGACCGACCAATAGTGGATTCGTGGACGGCATCACCGGCGGCGGAGTAACGGCAACTTCACACGCCTTTACCAATGTAGCCGGCACTTGCGAGGCGTAGTCAACAACTCTGTCGATAAAAGAACCGCCGAATATGCCCGGTGGTCCTGAATGTTCCCACTCAAAAGGTGGCAGAGTGGTTTCAACCATGTTGAACGAAACTATTTTCGCCCCCGCAACGTTGGTGTATTGATTCTTTAACTCCCTATTCCCGTTGGGGTCTACTGGTCCAGACCCCAAGGCGCAAGAATATTCGGTAACGGCAGAACTGTGACCCGGCCCGTACATTTCAAGCTCCCAACTTTCTAACGGCCTGCATATTCCGGCATTAATCGCCTCCTGTGGAATGTTATAAAAACGCACTGTGCGCGAAGAAATATAATTGGCAAAAGAAGTGCTGGACGAATCGGCATCGTTAAATGTTTGCTCGACATATCTTGGCTCAACTACAGCCTTACGTATCGTGTGAACTGTAGATGCTTCTGAAGTGGACTCCAGAACGGATACGCTGGGGTCAACAGTTCTATATGTGGATGTCTGGCCGCATTCCGCCACAGCCGGTATTTTGTCACTGCCGGCAACAAGCATGGCAACAGGGTAAAGGGGTGTTTGCGTTAAGTTGGTCGTTCCGCTACCCGCGGGGGAATTTTTAGTGAAACTGAAACCTTGTGGATTGCCGGCAAATGCCATCGTGTGGGGATTCGGCCCTTTTGAACTAAATTGCGATCTAAATCCGTCAAAAAGTCCCCAAGTTCTGGCGAACATCCAATCATTTGTCCCGCTTGGACAGGCAAGACCGGGCGCACAACCGTCAAAGTTGCCAGAACTTCCGGCGTTTAAATGACCGAAAGAACCCGAGCCAAGACCCCCTGCCCACATCCACGCAAGAACGTTGCCGTTGTATTGGTCAAAACCGCATTCACCACCGTCAGTACCCTCAATATTTTGAGACCTTACTCCTAAGTCAACGGCGGAAACAAAGGCGTTGGAAAAGTTCGCTCCGAGTTGAAACACCAAGGTTCTCCGATAGTTATTGTCAAAGGTCCCGTCTCTGTTAGCGACCCAATCACTTGGACAATTCTGATTCCAGGGGTGACAATTTCTATACGTCGGGGACGTTTGAAGCGGAACCGACGGTGTCGTGATATTTCCGGAAATACTGCCGCTGTGAATGGTAGTTGTAGGGTCTATTCCGCAGTTGCCATTTATATAACTGGTTCCGGAAAAAGAACCGTTGAAATAACTTCCCCCAGCCGAACCCCCGCTTCCTGATTGAGGATTTACTCTCATAACACTTGTCGCCGAACCGGTACCACCCGCCCCTGAAGCCAAGGTACAGTTTAGAGTAAAAGTGGTATCACCCGTAAAATCACCGGAATAATATAGAAGGCCAGTATAAGATGACGGCAGGCCGGTCATTGGAAAGCCGGAACGGGTAGGAGAAGCGCTGATTGAACACCCGGTAGTTCCAGTAGATGCCCACTGAAAATACATTCCGCCGCCATAACTGATTGCCGAGTTGTTCGCTGGATTGATAAAACTGGCGGAAGCGATAATTTGGTTAAATTGTACTGAAACAGTCTTGGCGGCAGACATGGTCACCGTACAAATCGCTTGTCCACCCTGGTTGGTGGACACGGTGTTGCATCCGGCCCAACCGTATGGAGAAGTCGCGGGTACGGACCATCCAGATGCCGGGGTGGCATAGAGTGAGACTGAACTGCCTGACGGGTATGAATAACTGGATGTGCTGCATCCCGTTCCACAATTTATGTTTGTTGAAGTTACAGTGCCGCTTCCAGTCTTATTCAGAGTAAGTTCCATTAAGGCCGTAAAATTGGCACTCACGCTCCGCGCCGAGTCCATAGTCACGGTACATGTATTCCCCGCCGCGCTTGCGCAGATCTGCCAATTTGAAAACCCGTAGTTGGTCGCGGGAAGCGCGCGTACCTTGACAGTTGTTCCGGCAGTATAAGAAGCGGCGCAAGCGCCGTAAGACACACCTCCGTTGGTACTGCAATCGAATGAGCCGGAACCGGAATTAACGGTTGTCGTAAGATTTTGCGATGCCTGCGTTACGGTAAAAGTCTGGCCAACATTCGCCGCCGCGTTGTAGTTTCCGTTCCCCGCCTGCGACGCGCGAATGGTACACGTTCCCGTACTTACCAGAGTGACTGTGTTTCCCGAAACAGCGCAGACACCGGTGGTCTGGCTGCTGAACGTCACCCCCAGACCTGACGACGCCGAGGCGGAGACCGTGAATGCGGCACCGCCTAGAGTTTTGTTTCCAAGCGCGCTGAAGCTGATGCTCTGACTCGCTTTATTTACCCAAATATAAACCGTTCTGCTGGCATTGTTGTAATTGGTGGTGTCAGTGGGAACGAAAGAAACAGCGAGCGCTTGTGAATCAGTTTCGTTCGCATTAAGCACCGTGCCGGAAGCCGGATTGTAGGTGAATGTTCCGGCGACATTCGCCGTCGCATTGAGCTGGGTTGAACTAAGGGCGGTGCCGTAGGTAATCGCTGCGGGAGTTCCCCAGGTGATAACAGGAGTTGCCTTCGTGACCGTCATTGAGACGGTTCTCGAGACGGTATTGTAGTAGGCCGTATCCGTTGGCGTAAATGTGGCGGTGATGTCGCGCGTCCCTACGTTGTAGCTTGCAGTCGCGTAGGTGAATGTTCCTGCCACATTCGCCGTAGCAGCAGTGATGGACCCGCCGTACGGCATGGAGAAATTTGACCACGTGATGACGGGATTTACCTTGGTTACGGTGACATTACCCGCGGAAGAGCACGTCGAGTTGCCGTTTGCGCAAAGGTAGAAGTTATAGACCGTGCTCGCCGCTGCGCCGGTAGGTCCCGTGTATGAAGTCACCGAGGTCCCTGACCCTGCATTCTGCCAACAATAGTTCGTGCGCCCTCCGCCATCCACGCCATACTCCCAGCAGTTCGTTCCGCTATAGGAGCCTCCTGTGTTAGTTATGGTGCCCGACAACGTGTAGGAATTTGCCGTGTTAGGGGGTGGCGTACTGTTGCTTACCGAAGCCGAGACAGAAAGGGAAGGAGGCTGCGGCTGCACGCTTACTGTTACGCTGCTACTCGGGCTATTGGTCGCTCCGGATGCACCGCTACAGCTTACCGTAAATGTGCTATCAGAGGTGAGGCTTCCTGTATACCACGTGCCGCTCGAGTAGTAGGGATCATGGTAATACCACGAACCTCCACCCGACACTGAACAGTTATTCGCGTTGGAAGAGCTGACGCTAAGATACGCCGCGGAGTTATACGGTATAGGAGCGCTCGGCGAAGAAAGAGAGATACTCGCCGACGCGGTCGGTCTCTCCTGCGCCGTAAAGCTGGCGGTAGATTGCTGGCAGTTCCAAGTGCCGTCCGCCTCCGGACATCCGCCCCAAAAGGAGTTAATCGCAAAGGAAACGGTCGTACCCGCTCCGGGAGCACTGCTGGATTGCGTCCATGAACTTGATGAGTTTGGGCCTACTGACCCGCTGGCGCTAGTCCAGTAAATCCAACCTCCACCGTTGACGCTGTACCACCAGTCGTTCGTGACACTGATAGACGTACTGCGGTCGTTGGAAACCGTCACGCCCACGCTGTACGAGTCATTGTAGTATTTTGGACCTGAAGGAGAAATCGAAACAGAGTTACTTACCGCATGAGCCACCGGAGCAGAAAGCAAAAAGAAAGATGCCGCTCCCGCAAAAACGAGCAGCGCAAAGAGACTTCTTCTTAGGATTTGTCTCATCGTTATTCACTACCCTCTTTAACCGCCGCTCCACCGCTTTCGGAACTTCAACCCAAACCTACTTACTCAACGCTTCAAAAATTGCCTGCCGCTCCTCCTCGGTGAAGTTGTAGATATTCGCCTTCGTGAGCATAATACCGCCGATGTCAGCCCGCTCTTCCGGAGTTAACGTCTTAGTTGAGCGGACGCGTGAAAGTAGCTGTGCTTTTTTGTCGCTCACGTCACCTTTTTTCTCCTGCTCGGTAAGCTGGAGCGCGGGGGAGAGCTTGGACCCGGGCCCTTTGTCCACGCCGGTTGGTCCCTGTCCACCGCTACCGCTTACACCAGAACCCTTAGACGACATCAGCCACCACCCAAGGAGTCCAATCACGACGAGCGCAATAACCGCATAGACAACATTCTTTTTTTCACCTTCCATGGTACTATAGTAGTGTGTTTAGTAATAAGTTGCTTGTAGTATATCAAGCAGGGATGCTTACCGCTATACACTTATGCACAGCTTGCATAAGGCCAGATACATATTGCACTCTTTGGTCTCTCCAAAGCAGTGAGGATTTTCAACAAGTTCAGAGGTACAAAGGGCTTCATCACAACATGGGAAAGAGTGTTACGCTTCCGGTATATGGTCACCGGAGAAGCAAAGCGGCGGGTAAAGATACTCGCCTTTTGGGAGAGGTACGGTACGGAAGCCGTGGAAGAAGCGTTCGGGGTAAAAAAGCGCACCCTGTACCTCTGGCAGAAGAAGACCATTGACTTCTTTCTACCTCCTTGCTATCCTGTCAGGTATTCAGTGTTCGCCTTCGAGGGCGGACATCTTTTTTTACCGAAGGTAAAGAAAAGAATTACCAAAAATCCAATAACAAATCCCAAATGAAGACAGGCGGGTGTTCACTTATTTGAAATTAGAAATTGGAAATTAGATATTAATCAAATGCTATTTGACCTCAAAGTAATCAATTCGGTCCTCGACCAGCTCGAGGAAGAGCGCGGCATTCCCCGCGAGAAAGTGCTTGAAGCCATTGAAGCAGCTTTGGCGACTGCGTATAAGAAAGAGTACGGCAAAAAAGGCCAAATCGTCCGCGCTAAGTTCGACGTATCGAGCGGCGACACGACATTCACGCAAGTAAAGGTCGTCGCCGACGACACGCGCGTCATTCCCGAAGAGGAGATAGAGAAAATGAAAGCGGAGGAGCGCGAACGCGACCCGAATGACGAGCGCATCTACTACAATCCCGAGCATCACATCATGCTCGAGGACGCAAAGAAAATAAAAAAAGACGCGGTGCTCGACGACGAGATCGTCTTCCCTCTCGAAGCGAAAGGCGACTACGGCCGCATCGCAGCCCAGACGGCGAAGCAGGTCATCATCCAGAAGATACGCGAGGCCGAGAAGACTTCCGTCATGACCGAGTACGGCGCACGGCAGGGCGAAGTGGTGAGCGGCACCGTCCAGCGGGTTGAACGCGGGAACCTCTTTATTGATATGGGTCGCGCGACCGGTATCCTACCCTACGAAGAGCAAATCCCCGGCGAACGCTATCGACAGGGCGAGCGCGTCCGCGCGTATCTCTACCGCGTGGAAGAAACGCCGAAGGGCATTTTCCTCAAGCTCTCCCGTTCGCACCCGAAACTTATCTACGAACTCTTCAAGCAGGAAGCGCCTGAAGTCGCGAGCGGTGCAGTGGAAATCAAGGCCATCGCGCGCGAGCCGGGAAGCCGCTCCAAAATCGCGGTCGCGAGCAATGACCAGCACATTGACCCAGTGGGTTCGCTTGTCGGCCAGAGGGGCGTGCGCGTCTCTACGGTTATGTCGGAGCTCGGCGGCGAGAAGATAGACATCATCGAGTGGTCACCCGAACCTGCAAAGTTCGTCGAGGCGTCGCTTTCCCCCGCTGAAGTGCTTTCGGTGACGATAGACGAAGCGGAGAACAAGGCGGTCGTCGAGGTTACCGAAGAGGAACAATCGCTTGCTATAGGCAAGGGCGGACAGAACGTGCGCCTCGCCGCGAAGCTCACCGGCTGGAAGATAGACATCCGTTCAACGAAGGGCGAAGCGCTCGCACAGGCTGAGGCAGAACCCGCTGAAGGACCGACGACTGACAACCCACAACCAACAGTGGAATCAAAATCCTAAATGCGAAACCCTAAGCTCTAAGTAACTTCTAAACTCCACTTTCAAAAATCTCAAACAAGACTCTTGTTTAAAATTTGGACTTTGGATAGTGTAATTTGTTTAGGAATTAGAAATTAGTTATTAATGTATATCGTATGTCCTCCGTCATTTTGTTTTCGCTCGGTTCCGCGGTACTTGCCATTATCTATGGCATCGTTTCAGCGCTCCGCATCATTAAGAAAGACGGCGGCAACGCCCGCATGCAGGAGATCTCTTCCGCCATCATGCAGGGCGCCAAGGCGTACCTTAATCGGCAGTACAAGACCGTCGCCATCGTAGCGGTCATTTTGACGGTAGCTCTTTATTTTGCGCTCGGCCTAAAAAGCGCATCAGGATTCCTTGTAGGAGCTGCGCTTTCGGCCGCGGCAGGCTACATCGGCATGAATGTCTCGGTGCGCGCCAACTCGCGCGTCGCGCAGGCGGCAACTCTCGGTATGAAACAAGCGCTCGCTCTTGCTTTTCAGGGTGGAGCCATCACCGGCCTTCTCGTCGTTGGGCTCGCGCTCCTCGGCGTCGCAGGTTTCTTCGCCGCGACCGGCGATGTGAAAGCGCTTATCGGCCTCTCCTTCGGCGCCTCGCTTATATCTGTGTTCGCTCGCCTCGGCGGCGGTATCTTCACCAAAGCGGCTGACGTTGGCGCCGACCTCGTCGGTAAAGTGGAAGCGGGCATTCCGGAGGATGATCCGCGCAACCCCGCCGTCATTGCAGACAACGTCGGCGACAACGTCGGCGACTGCGCAGGCATGGCAGCCGACCTCTTCGAGACCTATGCCGTGACTGCCATCGCTGCGATGCTCCTCGGCACGATACTCTTCCCTGACTTTAGCGGCGCGGTGCTCTACCCGCTCGCCATTGGAGCGGTCTCTATCGTTGCTTCAATCATCGGCACATTCTTCGTGCGGCTCGGAAAGAAAGGAAACATTATGGGCGCGCTCTACAAAGGGCTCATCGCCTCGGGTATTCTTGCAGCTGTCGCCTTCTACCCGCTGACGGAGCGCCTCATGGCAGGAAATGGCACCTTTGAGATTATGTCGCTCTTCTTTGCTACCCTCATCGGACTCGCCGTTACCGGTCTTCTCGTCTGGATTACCGAGTACTACACCGGCACCAGCCATGCTCCGGTCCGCTCCATCGCAGCAGCCAGCCGCTCCGGCCACGGCACGAACATCATCCAAGGTCTTGCTATCTCGATGAAATCCACCGCGCTTCCGCTTCTTGTTATCGTCGGTGGTATTCTCGCGGCACACTACTTTGCGGGTCTCTACGGTATCGCCATAGCCGCGATGTCCATGCTCTCGATGGCGGGCATCATCGTCGCCATCGATGCGTACGGTCCCATCACCGACAACGCGGGCGGCATCGCCGAGATGAGCAATCTCCCGGCGAACGTCCGTGAGGTCACCGACGCACTCGATGCGGTCGGAAACACCACCAAAGCAGTGACCAAAGGCTACGCTATCGGCTCGGCCGGTCTTGCGGCACTGGTCCTGTTCGCTTCGTACACGCAGGAATTCGCTGACCGTGGCAATGCGCTGACCTTCAGCCTTGAAGATCCGCTCATCATCGTCGGTCTCTTCATCGGCGGCCTCCTCCCCTATTACTTCGCCGCAATCTCGATGGAGTCAGTCGGCAAAGCAGCCGGAGGCGTCGTGGAAGAAGTGCGCCGCCAGTTCCGCGAAATCAAAGGCATCATGGAGGGAACCGCGAAACCCGACTACAGTCGCGCAGTCGACATAGTCACCAAGGCTGCCATCCGCGAGATGATCGTTCCGGCGCTCATCCCTGTGCTCGCCCCGCTCATCGTCGGATTCCTCTTCGGTCCCGTAGCGCTCGGCGGCATGCTCGTCGGCTCGATAATCACCGGACTCTTCGTCGCAATCTCAATGACTTCGGGAGGCGGCGCGTGGGATAACGCAAAGAAATACATCGAAAAGGGGAACTACGGCGGCAAAGGATCGGATGCGCACAAAGCGGCGGTCACGGGAGACACGGTGGGAGATCCGTACAAAGATACGGCAGGTCCGGCGATCAATCCGATGATAAAAATTCTCAACATCGTCGCACTTCTTCTCATTCCATTTCTCCTATAAACACTGCCGTATCTTTGTACGGTCGTGGGGAGGGGGAGGGGTGGGGAAGCGAATGCCTGGAGCTTCTGCAAGACCTTGAGCGTCCGCGCAGAGGATGCGAAAGGTGTACAGTTTCTGTAAGAAACATGGGACGTTCCCCGTGGCGGAGAGCAGGCTTCGAGTCTTCGAGAAACGCTAGGACGGAGGAGTCCTCAGAAAATGCGCCGGCTTTCGCCGGTGCATTTTGATCAGTATAAAGATACGGCAGGTCCGGCTATTAACCCGATGATAAAGATACTGAATATCGCGGCACTATTATTAATTCCCTTCCCGCTCTAGCAACCCAACTTGACCCATAGTGTCCGCCTCGGGCGGACTACTTCTTAGGGTGATCAAAATCCTTGACATAATTGCGTTACTTTCAATTTCGTTCTTGCTATAATTGGGACGTCAAACTCTAAACAAATCACAAACCAAATTTCTTTGAGATTCAATCTTTGAAATCTAAAATTTGTTTAGAGTTTATGATTTAGAGTTTGGATTTCCCAAATTGGTATGGACCCGAATCAAGCGACACAGAGCAGTACCCCCGCGGAACCTCTTTCAGAACCCTCGACGGAAGCGGTCCTCCGCGACATCGCGAAGCTACGCGCGGAACTGTCCGCATCTGACAAGGCATCCATAGCGGTTGCTCCGCCTCCCCCGAGCGTTGAACCGGCGCCTATGCCCCAACCGGTATCTCCTCCACCCGCCCCGAAAATGGCGCCGCCTCCGCCTCAACCGGAACCCGCGCTTCCTAAACAGCCTCTTGTCGCGCCTCTTCCTCCTAGTGTCAGCCTGCCGAAACCGCCGGGAGGTTTACCGCTGCCGGAAAAACTGCTGACTCCCCCTCCTCCCGCACACCAACAAAAAACTCCGTGGGGCGAGATTATCGGCATCGTGATTATCATCGCCATCTTAATCGTGGGCGCTCTCTATGTATGGGGCGCCAAGCTCGCGCAAGAAGATGCGACGCGGCTCAATCCAAAAACGCCTCCGACCGCGGATGTACCTGAGGAACCGGCCGGCGATACGGCGGCTCCTTTGGTGGACGCGGCGAACGGGACTGAAGAAACGGCAGGACCCGTGACACCGGCGAAAAAAAGCGCGGCTCCTTTGAAAACCTCCACTGACACGGTAACGCTGCCGCTCACTACCGACGGTTTCATGCCTGAAACTGACTCCGCGGCGGCGCAATGATTCCGGAATAGAATTTTGAATATCTAATTTCGAATCTACAAGAATATCTAAATATGCAATCAGAATAGTTTCTGATATTTCTTGTTGCTTGTTCACTATTTCTCGGTAGTTGGTATTCCAAATTAACGAGTGATGAGCGCGCTGAACTTGCCAAACTCCCTCCTTCTCGCTAGATTAGGTTTCTATGCGATATACCCTGAAAGAAAAAAAACCGCTTCCCAAATCCGAATACTTGCTCGCGCTTGAAATTCCGGCGGAGGAAATCGCGCACTGCCGCGCGGAGGTGCTTTCGCGCCTCAGAAAAGATATGGAGTTCCCCGGCTTCCGGAAAGGATTTGTTCCAGAGAAAATTATCCGTGAGCGAATGGGCGAGCTTGCTCTCTGGGAAGAAGCCGCGACGGACGCGCTGGGAGGTGCGCTCGCCGAAATCTTCCACGCCGAGAAACTGGATGTTATCGGCCGTCCGCGCGTGGAAACGCGAAAGCTCGCGCCGGAAAATCCCGCAGAGTTTAGGGTAACGCTCTCGCTCTATCCGGAGCTTACTCTTCCCGAATACAAAAAAATAGCCGCGCAGCAGAACGCGAAGAAGAAGGAGCCGGTTCTTGTGGGGGAGAAAGACATAGATACCGTCATTTCCGAAATCAAAAAACAGCATGAGGCTGCCACGGGAACGAAAGGGTTCACGGTCACGGACGAATCGGTAAAAGCGTTTGGGGCGTTCAACACCATCACGGACTTCAGGGCAAAGGTGAAAGAGGGCCTTCTGTCGCACAAAGACGCGCAGCAAAAAGAGAAGCGACGCGCCGAACTTCTGGACGCGCTTACGGGAAAAGCCGAAGGCGACATCCCCGAGGTGATGATTCTAAGCGAGCTTTCCCGCATGGAAAGCGAACTCCGCTCCGAGATTGAGCGGGTAGGCGGCTCGTTTGACGCGTACCTAAAGGAAATTAAGAAAGATGCGAACGCGCTTCAGCAAGAATGGCGGAAAGACGCGGAGCGGCGCGCCCGGCTGCAGCTCACTTTGTTCCTCATCGCCCGCGCGGAAAAGCTGAATGCGCCTGAAAAAGAGATCGAGGAGGAAGCAAAGCGTCTTTTGGAGCAGTACAAGAACGCATCGCCGGAGAACGCGCGGAGCTACGTGGAAACACTGCTCACGAACCGGAACGTTATTTCATTTTTGGAAGACCAAAAATAAATACCGAATCTCGAATATCAAATACTCCTTCGCGCGCAAAAAGGTATGCCGGTCTATGATGAAGAGGTGTTCGGGCCGGTTGTCGCGATTATCGCAGTGAAGGATGAGGAAGAAGCGATTCGGGTTGCAAACGATACGCGTATGGCCTTGGAGCTTCGCTCTGGACCAACAATACCGCGAACGCAAAGCGGATGATTCCGCGCATTGAATCGGGGTCGGTGTTTGTGAACGAGATGGTGAAATCAGACCCCCGCCTTCCCTTCGGAGGCGTCAAACAACCGGGCTACGGGAGGGAGCTGTCCGGTTTCGGTCTGCGCGAATTCACGAATATTAAAACGGTGTACATAAAATAAATATCAAATCTCAAATACCAAATATCTAAAAATACAGAATGAGAAACAAGAAGATTCTTGATTTAATTCTATTTCTCGATACTCGAAATTAGATATTCGGTATTCCCTTTTATGACGAAAGGAGTAAAAGGGCCGTTACTGCTACTGCCGCGGTTTCGGCGCGGAGCGTGGAGAGTCCGAGTGAGCAGACGGGCACTTTTTTGTGCCGGAACAATTCAAGCTCCCGAGCGCTCCATCCGCCCTCGGGTCCGATAAACGCTCCGATTTTCTCCGCCTTTTTCCAATCGCTCTTCTTGAACGCCTCTCCATGCGGATCAAACGCCATTGACGGTAAGTAGATATATTCCTTTAACACGTTCTGAAGCTCCATCGGTTGGTAGATAGCGGGAAGCGAGCTTCGCCCAGACTGCTCCGCGGCTTCTTTAAAGATATCCTTCGCTCGTTCCAGATTAAATTGCTTCACTTCGGAGCGGTCAGCGATGACCGGGCGGATTTGGGACACTCCGAGCTCGGTGGTTTTCTCAAGCAACCACTCGAATCGGTCCCGCCTGATGAGCGACGCGAATAAAAAGAACTCCCGCGGCAAAATGACAGTGTTTGCGACCGATTCCCGCACGACACAGACCGCCTCCTTTCTATCAAGCGAGGCAAGCTCGCAACGATGGTCAAAGCCGAACCCGTCAAAGAGGATAACGTCGTCCCCCGCTTTCAGCCGCAGGACGTTGCGCCACTGGTGGAGTAGTCTTCCGTCCGTAATTGCGAGCCTGTTTCTCCCGTGGTCGCTTAAGGCTACTTTCCCCTCAACAAAAAAACGGTGCAATCTCATACAACACGAAATAAGAAATTCTTACGAAATACGAAGCTACCTATACGAATCCCTCCCATTATAGCACCGTTCCGTCTTTCGTATGTGAGGAGCAAGAGCGATGAAATACTCAAGGCCGGCAGGCCGTATGTATTCGTATCTTTTTCGTAGTTCGTAATATGTTGATAACTTCCTGTGCAGAGAGCCTGAAAAGGACGTAAAATGGAGGCATTATTATTTCCTGTATTAAACGTATATGAATCCCGTTAGAGACCGCGGTCGCTATACGGGAGGGGAAATAAGATTCCGTGTTTATTATAAGCTAAGTAATACTATGGCAGTGTTGCGGTCACTCGTGACCGCGCCCTGTCTCTAATGGGATGAATAAATCACAACTTGCGGTCGGGCTTTTGGTCGCGGCCGTGCTGGTCGGCGGTGTCGCGCTTACCCGTCCGCCCGAAATTGCGTCAACCGATACAGACCTCGCCGCGGTTGGCGCCGCGAAGGAAGGAAGCGCGTTGGCGCCGGTAGTCGTCATCTTTAACGGAAACAGTTTCTCCCCACAAGTTGCGAAAATTGTCCGCGGAGGATCTATAGAGTTTTTGAACATTAGCAAGACAGCGCTTCGCATTGCTCCGATTACTGACCCGAAAGACGGCTCCAGCCCAAACTTGGGCTTCGCGGCGACAAAATCCATCGGAAAGGACGAATCGTTTGGTGCTTCCCTTTCCCGGCCGGGTATTTGGGGGTACAAGAACCTGCATAATCCAAATATCGTCGGCGTCGTGATTGTGGAGTAAGGGTTACAAGTCCTTAATCTTTCACTCTAACAGAGAACTGACCTCCCCGAACCGCACTGCGGATCGGGGAGGTTTTTATCTTCACTTCAGCAACCATCAAATTTGAGATCGGAGGGTAGTATAAAAGAGGTCAGCGCCTGTTGCTGACCCTGTGTTTAAAATTCAATCATCGCTGTCATCGAACCGACCTGATCCTTGTCCTGGATAGTCATCGTCGGGGCTCCTTTCGGCCACTGAAGACGAAGACGGTTCGCCGGAGCATTCCTTAACAAATCTATCCTTTGGTCTCTTCGACCCTCCCAACCGACGGGCTTGCTCCTTCCGCTGGTTCTCATCTGCAATGTCGAACAATTTGCACGCCCCCATAAGCAGCTTAATCGCCTTGGTATGACCATCCTGACATATCCAGTACCAGAGTACTCCGGGAGTCTTGCATGCAGGACATGAAGCGACCTGCCACCGCCGCATGAAATGCCATCGGAATGTCAGATCGTGCTTGCACTCAAGACAGAAACAAATAGTATTGATGTCCAGATGATCTGGTATCGAATCCATCCCGATGTGCCATTCACCCCTCCAATACAGCATTTCAATACCACCACGATAAATATAAAAAGCATTCATAACTGTGTGCCTCTTCGACAAACCTAGCACAACCCTCTGCATTTGTCCCCGTGGCTCGCATTTTGTCAATTTGCTCTTTTCTTTGTATACTCCTCTTTGTTATTACTTTATAACTTTATAAACTTTATAAACTCGTAACCTTCAACTATGAGTATTCTCATTCCCACCGTCATAGAGAAGACCACGTACGGCGAACGCGCCTACGATATTTATTCGCGTCTGCTTAAGGAAAACATCATCTTCCTCGGCGGCCCGATTGATGACCATGTCGCCAATATCGTCATCGCCCAGCTTCTCTTCCTGCAGGCAGAGGACCCGAAAAAAGAAATAAATATTTACGTGAACTCTCCGGGTGGTTCGGTCACCTCCACGCTCGCGATTATTGACACGATGAATCACGTCAAGAACGATGTGGCGACGACCTGCGTCGGCATTGCCGCCTCCGGCGCCGCGATGGTGCTCTCGGCCGGCAAAAAGGGCAAGCGTTACATCCTGCCGAACGCCGAAGTTATGATCCACCAGCCACTGGGGGGCGTCGAGGGACAGGCAACAGATATCGCCATTACCGCGAAACATATCCTCCAGACTAAAGAGAAGCTGAATAAGATGCTTGCCGTAAACACAGGTAAGTCGCTTGCACAGATTGAAAAGGACGTGGAACGCGATTTCTTTATGACCGCGGAGGAAGCGAAGAAGTACGGCATTGTGGATAAAGTGATTCAAGTCCTTTGAACTAAGAAGTTCAAATGACTTGAATCATCCCCGCGAAAGCGGGAATCCAGTTTGTGCCCTCATCAATTTTGCAAAAAAGTGGCTCTCGGGGTATAGTTATTCCATTAACAAAAATGGTTAGTGGATTTCGTTTTTTGAGCGACAATTTCCGTTTTAGCTGAACGTTTTTAAGTTATGTGGATTCAAAGACTCATATCTATAGGAACAAAAAACGCCTAAAAAGCGAGGTCTTTTAAAATTATGTCAGTCAAACTCGTGGTGCTCTTAGCGAGCGCCGCGGGCATCATCGGAATCGCACTCGGCTACTACCTTCGGTTGATCATTTCGCTTGGCAAGCGAGGCTCAATGGAGCTTCAGATCAAATCGATGGAACTTCGGGCGACGGAGGGAGCGAAGAAAATTACGCTCCACGCGCAGGAAGAGGCGGCCAAACTGCTTCACGAGGCACGCGGCGAACTCAAGGAAAAAGAGGATAAAATCAAGAAGACGGAGGAACGCCTTATCAAAAAAGAAGATTTGCTGGACAGGCGACAGCAAGATATTGATAAAGAAGTAGAGCACATCAAGCAGAAAATCGCGGAAATAAAGAGAGTGAAGGAGAAGGTGGACGCGATGGAACAGGGCAAGCGCTCTGAACTGGAAAAAATCGCGCGCCTTACCGAAGAAGAAGCGAAACGGGAGCTGTACGCGACGCTGGAAAAGAAATATGAGGAGGACCTCCTCATGCGTATGCAGAAGTTGGAGCGTTCCGGCGAGGAACGTTTGGAGAAGCGCGCGCAGGAAATCCTCACGACCGCCATCCAACGTCTCGGAAACAGCGTCTCACCCGATATTCTCACCACAACCGTCAATATTCCGAACGACGAAATCAAAGGCAAGATTATCGGCAAGGAGGGCCGCAACATCAAAGCGTTTGAGCGTGTCACGGGTGTTGAAGTCATCGTGGATGACACGCCGGGAACCATTACCATCTCATCATTTGACCCTATCAGGCGGCAAATCGCGCGCATCGCGCTTGAGAACCTTATTCTTGACGGCCGTATTCAGCCGGCGAAAATTGAGGGCATTGTAGAGAAGGCGCAGCAGGATATTAACAAAATCATCAAAGAGAAAGGTCAGCAAGCCGCATATGAATGCGGGGTTATTAACCTTCCCTCTCAAGTGATTGCGATTCTGGGGCGCCTGCACTTCCGCACGAGCTACGGCCAGAACGTGCTTCAGCACTCCATTGAGATGTCCCATATTGCCGGAATGATCGCGGAGGAGCTCAAGGCGAACGTGGCGATTGCGAAGGCGGGAGCGCTCCTCCACGACCTCGGAAAAGCGGTGGACCACGAAGTGCAGGGGACGCACGTTGAAATCGGACGGAGAATTATGCAAAAATTCGGCGTTGACCCGCTGGTGATTAAGGCAATGGAAGCGCATCACGGCGAATATCCGTATGAAACTCTTGAATCCTATATCGTGCAGACCGCGGATGCTATCTCCGGCGCCCGTCCGGGTGCTCGGCGCGATACGGTAGAGAACTACCTTAAACGTCTTGCGGAGCTTGAAGCGATAGCGACCTCATTTAGCGGTGTCGAGAAGGCGTATGCCCTGCAGGCGGGCCGTGAAATCCGCATTTTCGTCAAACCGGAAGAGCTCGGAGACCTGGGGGCGAAAAACCTCGCTAGAAACATAGCCGACCGTGTTGAAAAAGAGCTTAAATACCCTGGTGAAATCAAGGTAAACGTCATTCGGGAACTTCGGACGATTGAGTACGCGAGGTAGAGCTGAATAACAAATAACTCATAACTGAATGACTGAATAACGTAATCTGTCATTCCCGCGCAGGCGAAAATCCAGAACCCTTCTCTCAATTCCCGTCATTGCCGGCCATGTACTAGGCGAGCAATCCATTTTTCGCTACATCCTTGGCCGTACTGTCAATACATTCTCAAAGCTGGCCCAGTTGAGCCGTAGATAATCTCTGAGTTTTTTCCCAATTCGTAGGCATTCGCAGTTAGTTTCATTCGCAGATTGGTACTTATTTACTAAAAAATGGCCTGCTATATAATTGGAAGTGTACTTTATCATTAATTAGTGGGTCGAATTAGTATTTATTCGTTTCATTCGTACCATTCGTATATTGGTATCTTACATCATGAATAAGCAAGGAATCGTAGAAGCGGTACACGCCGTCCTCGGCGGCACGAAGGTGCAGGCGGAACAGGCGGTAGACAAGATTCTTGAGTCAATCGTCTCCACGCTCAAGCGCGGTGAGGAGGTTTCTATCGCGGGCCTCGGCATTTTCTCGGTCAAACAGCGCGCCGCCCGTCAGGCACGCAACCCCCGCACCGGCGAGATGGTGCAGGTCGCGGCCATGAAGGTCCCGAAATTCCGCGCAGCAAAGGCCCTCAAGGACGCGGTGAAGTAGTCAAAAGTTGAAAGTGTAAAGTAGAAAGTCCACAAAACCCGCCTCTCGGCGGGTTTTGTGCATAAAAAAACCCCGCATCGCTGCGAGGCTGGAGTTTACAATGCGCTATTCTCCAGAGCGTTTGGCAGACCTACTGCCGCTGTTTCTCGGGCCAATGCTTATCTGCAAATTTGCGCAGATACGGCGTTGGTGAACCGATCGAGTTAGAATAAGGTCCATGAGAGAAGCAGGGTAGCTTCGGAAACCCACTTTTAACAACCTCATCCCGTATCCACAACATTTCATGGACTTTTGAGGACCATCCATCGCTGTCCTCAAGTAAAATGGCATTTAACTCTCCAGTCAGTGCGACATCCAAGCAGGTACCTCGATTGTACGCTGCTGCGAGCATGCTTCCCCCGAACTCACAGGCAGCAAGCGCCTCTACCCAATCCAATATTTGGGCATTTCTTGGCACACCAAGTACGCTATCCCAAATGTTATCGCCCTGAATAAGAAGGAAGTTGCTGGCCTTCCTTAACCCTATACCAGGAACTTGGACAATTTTTACACCCATGTAATGCATCTTCATGCCGAATGGCATCGACTCGAATTCACCTCGAAGGTTGTCTACGGCCGCAGTGCCATATCGCTCCTTGAAGAAAGAGAGGCACTGGAAGTTTCTGATATACGTTTTGACAAAATTGCCCATAAGCTTCGGAACGTCGCCGTGAGCATTTTCCAAAGCGACTTTTTCAAGTTCTGGGCGTCTACTTGCTATCGCTTGTAGCGCATAGTTTCGGATTGAAGTTTCGTCAGTGGGTAGCGGAAGAAGTTCCATAAGTTGGTTCATCTGTATTCGTGCTGAAAGGCGGTTGTGCCTTTCAATCCCATGGGACGGCGATATGCCTCACTCGACAGATGAGAAGCGAGTGCTTTCGAACACACCCACTGTTCATCTGTCGAAGATTGACTCTTCTATGATTCTCGCAAGTGTTTCAAAGAGCTTCCGAGTAACTCAAGGTAAGCCTGTCGAACCGTTGACTTTCTGCGAAAATTATATCGTAATGGCACGTCCTGTCAAAGCAGTTCGTCAATAGAAACGAGCGAAATAGCCTTATTTTTCAATATAATGGCCAGATATGGGTTTCTAATTGTGGAAATAGATTGACACAATCACCTAGTGTGAAATAATTCAAGGATGCAAGAAAGCCCACAGGACCTGACTCTCACGCTTGAAGCTCTCGGGTTCAGCAAAAAAGAAGCCATCGTGTATGTGGCTCTTTTGGAATTGGGGCGGGCGACTGTGTCGGAAATATCCAGAAAAGCGGGTATAAACCGCACCACCGGCTATGACATTCTCGATTCCCTTTCTGCCAAAGGCATCGTCAATGTGACAGGCAAGGAACCGAAGCAGGAATACGCGTCCGAACCGCCGGAAGCCGTAATTGAATATCTAAAACGCGAGGCCGAGACCGCGAAAGCGCGCATTGCGAAAGCGGGAGAGCTTCTTCCCCAGCTCCGTTCGGTCCAGCGCGAGCAGAACCGTCCGAAGATAAAATTTTATGAGGGAACTGAAGGATTGAAACAAGTGTACGAAGATACGCTTACTTCAACCGAGCCGATTCGCGCGTATGCGAACGTGGACGACATGCACAAAGGGCTCCCGAACTACTTCCCCGACTACTACAGGCATCGCGCGGAGAAAGGAATAAAAATCCGCGCCATTGTGCCGAAAACCCCTATCGGTTCCGCGCGTGGAGCGTTCGACGCGGAGGAAAAACGCGAAACGGCATTCGTGCCTGCGGAAGAATATTATTTCTCTCCCGAGATAAACATCTACGACAACAAAGTCATGATTGCCTCATGGCTCGAGAAACTGGGTGTGATTATTGAGTCCGCCGAGATCGCGGACGCGATGAAAAAAATCTACGAGCTCGCGTGGGCGGAAGCCAAACGACTGGACCAAAAGCTCCGCACATGACCTCTGTGCTCTTATCCCGTTATTTTGCACAATAACGGGATAATTATTCATCTGATCTTGAATGCGCGGAGAATGAAAATTTGTTTTTATGCGGGATGGGAGAATCTCTCCTTACAGGAGCAGTGCAGGTTTTCCATTTTCTCACCATAAGCATGTCTCGAAAATATGGAAGAACCTTTTCGATTCTCCCACGAAGATGCCACGCATCTTCTATTCCGCACACAAGAAAAAGCGGAGCCTATGCTCCTGCTTTTTCAAGATGTGCGGGATGGGAGAATCGAACTCCCGCCCGGAGTTTGGAAAACTCCTATTCTACCATTAAACTAATCCCGCGCTTGTCCTGCGACAGCTTATGCAAAACAGGATTCGCTGTCACAGACTAGCAAAAAAAATCAGTGGTCGCAATTTTTCTTGCTCGTCATCTCGCGATGACTGTAGAGCGTTTTATTTTGAGATGAGTTCCAGTATAATCCAATTCTATGCTGTTTTTTGCTCGGATATTCATCTATGCGCTCGGTGGTATCGCTCTCCTTTGGGCAATCGCAACTCCGCCCCCGCCGCGTGAAGCGCCGAATGAACCGGCCGAGGTTGGGAAAATGGAAGTCCCGACGTCTTCGCCCGCGATTGCAGCGCCGCCTAAAACACCGGCAACCGAAGCAACACCGGCTCCTAAAAAAGAAATCGAAAAGATTCTTCCACAAAAAGTCGCGCCAACGCCGGTAGCGAAAGCCGCACCGCTTCCAGCTTTACCCAAAATAAACACCCCGCCCGCCTCCGTTCCCGAACCCTCCGCGATTCCTAAACTTTCATTTGACGAGCTGAATCAAAAGACTCGCGAGGCATTGGTCAATATTCTCTGCACGTCAAAGCGCGGGGGCTCATTCAATCCAATATCGGGGAGCGGCATTTTCGTAGACCCGCGCGGCGTTATTCTCACGAATGCGCACGTCGCTGAATATTTTTTGCTCAAAGATTATCTGATTCCCGATTTTCTGGAGTGCGTTATCCGCACCGGCGAGCCGGCGCGGAACCGCTACAAGGCCCGTCTTCTTTATATTTCTCCTGCGTGGGTCACGGCGAACGCGAAAAAGATTAGTCTGTCCGAGCCTACGGGGACCGGCGAAAATGACTTCGCGTTGCTTCTCGTCACAGACACGACGCTCGCGAGCCTGTCCTTGCCCACCGCGTTTCCGTACATACCTATGCGTATGAATAGTTCCGCCCTGCAAAAGCCAGCGGACGTTCTCGTCGCCGCATACCCCGCGGGACTGCTTGGGGGCATTAACATCCAGAAAGACCTCTACCCAAGTTCGGCGGTAGCGCGCACAGGCACGGTGTATAGTTTTGACGAAGGAACGGCGGATATCTTTTCCATCGGCAGTTCAGTCGTCGCGCAACAAGGCTCAAGCGGCGGAGCTGTGGTGAATACGGACGGCGAACTTATCGGCCTCATTGTGACTGCGACTTTCGGCTCCATGACGGGTGAGCGCGACCTGAACGCGCTCACGACAAGCCATCTCAATGCCAGTTTCAAAGCACATACGGGGGATGACCTTTCCTCTCTTTTCAGGGCGGGAGACATCCGCGCGAGCGCGGATAGTTTTGACGAGAAAGTCGCGCCCGTCCTTAAAAAACTGCTGGAAGACGCGCTTGCGGGAGAATAGCTATTCGAGCTTCAAGAGAAAGGGTGAGTGGAGAGCGCGATGACGCGTTCCATATCGTCATTTCTCGCCACACCCTGCTCACGGATGAAACCGCACGTTGTGCATTTGTGTGTGATTCTGTAGATACCAGAGAAAACGCCAACACGCTGCGGCTCCATTGCGCCTCCGCAAAGGGAAGCGCGGTCGCCCGGACTTTCGTCAACATGCTTACTCCACAGGCACACAGGACAATGGTTTGTGTAGCCGTTCCCCGTTACACGGGTACCGCAGTGGTCACACACAAAATCTTCTTTTTTTCTAGTGAAACCCATGGTACATCAAATTATCAAGTCTCAATTATCAATTTTCAAGAAACTCAGCCAACTCTCATTCCCGTATTTTCGGGCTTTGTTTGATAATTGAAAATTGTAAATTGAAAATTAAACTAAGCTGAATCCCTTTTCTTCTTTCTTCAAAAACCCCTCTTTCACTAATTCCGAAAAGACATCAGTGATTGAATATTCGGCTGACGTGAACGTGTGAGGTGAAATTGTTTTGCTTTTGGCAGCTTTGCGCAGTATCGCGCCACGAAGCTGCCTCCGCGAACCTTTGAAGGTCGATTGTCTCATATAGTGCGCGCTGTGAATATTTGGATTGCCTACCGTTGCTTTGAGCATCGCGCCATAATCCATGAGCGCGTTGTACCACTCCCGCACCGAACAAGGTTTAACCTTGTTCGGCAGCGTCTTTTCCACCACCTCCAAAATCTCCGCGTCCCGCACATTCTCTTTATTTTTGAAAAAGAAGTGCAGATACACGGTCCGGATATTTGTTTCAACAAACGCCGACGGTGTCCCAAACGCAAACGCGGCGATGGCGCCAGCCGTGTACGGGCCGACACCCGGAAGTGCATCGATGAGCTCAATATCATGCGGCACTTCCCCGTCGTGTTCGCGTACGATGGTCTCGGCCGCACGCTTGAGATTGAGCGCGCGGCGGTTGTACCCGAGACCTTGCCAGTGCCGCAACACGTCGCCGGTGCTCGCCCGCGCGAGCGTTTCTAGGTCGGGAAATTTTCTCATCCACTCTCGGTATTTCGGTATCACTCGTTCCACCTGCGTCTGCTGGAGCATGATTTCAGAAACAAGCACGCCGTAGGGGTCTGCCCCGTTAGAGGCCGCGGGGGCCCGCAGCGTGCCTCCGCCTCTAACGGGCCGCCACGGAAACACCCGGCCATGGGTGCGGTAATAGGTTAATACAGCCTGTTGAAAATTACTTATTGTTTTTTTATTCAGTCTCATGAAACCATGCTACCAAACGCATCCGGCGCGCGGAAGCCGATGGACGCGCCTCGGATGCAACACGCGCCCCTTAAACAGCCGAGGGTGCTTTCTTTGGAATATCAGCTCGTCTGTTCTGGCGGACGATTTGTTTCCGCCGGAGGTGTCAAATTTGAAACAGAAGGAGGCGGTTCGCTTGCGCCAGGCATACCGGGGGGAGGAACGAGCGAGGTGCCGCGCGTATGCCGCCAGATGTAGAAGAAGACGAGTCCGGCAATAATGACAACAAGAAGCGCGAGCGTGACGTTAAGCAATACTTTATTCCGCTCGGTGAATGGCACAACGGGCGGCTTAGGCGGAACATAATCACCGTTCTCGCGTTCTGCACCGAGCGTGCCTTCACGAAGCGCCGTCGTGTCAAGGTAGTTAAAGAAGCGCGAGAGGTCATAGCGCGGCGCGTACGCTTCTTTGTTTCCGTAGTAGAGCGCGTAGGGCGCGCCCGGCTTGGCCTCAAAGACCGTGGTGCGGAGTACGCCGGTCACACGAACAGATGGCTCGACAAGAAGCGGTGCGTCGTCAAAGTTGGAAATGAGCACGCGATAATAGCGATAGGACGACTCGCCATACGCGATAGAGAGATTTGAGCCCGCGAACTTCGTTGTCTCGATGCGGGAAAGGTATCCATTGCCGATGTAGACCCACGTTTTCCCGTCATTCCCTCCATATAACGTTGCGGAACGGCTGAAGTTCCCGGTGCTTCTGACGGAAAGCATTATGCCGCGCGTTGGGATACCTCCCGCGCCAAGGTCAGCAATGACCTCCGTCGCCTGCTCTTCAGGGAGAGAATTCACCTCGGCGGCGATGGTCTTCGTCACTTCTTTTGCAGATGCCACCGCGTAGCGGTAGACCCCGGCAGAGCCGAAGGTGAGCGCTCCCTCCGGACCTCCCTCCACGACGACGCGGATATACCGCGTGCTACTTTCCGGATAATCGATATCGCCTCCGGCGGCAACCGCCCGCGCGCGCTCGTCGGTAAATTTATATATATACCCCCTGTCCGTCAGAAGATTCCATGACGAGCTTTCGTGCGAGACCAGCGACGAAGCGGCGTACACCGAAACTTGGCGGCGGTAATTTTTCGATGCCGTTTCAATATGAAGCCGGCTGTGGAGAGTCCCCTCTGCCCCAAGGTCGAGAATGAACATGAGACGTCCCGCGGGGTCGGTCACGACATCAAGAGTGCGTGACGGTGCGTACGCAGCAATTACCGCCGCGTCTTCGGTAACAAGTTGATACGGCACTTCCCTGCCGCCGGAAAGAATGCGGATGTCACGGAACGCGTTTCCGCCGGAGGCCGCGGCGGCATCGAGCGGCACACGCACATACTCGGCCGAGCTCATAGCGGGCAGAGCAATATCACGCACCTTCGCCCAGCTTTCCTTGGCAAAGTCCGCATGAGCGAACGCGGCAGGAATGAACAAACACATTGCGATGAGGATTCTTTTCTTCATAGGTTCAGTTGTGAAGGTTAAGAGTAATAACGCAGAGTTTGAGACCTGTACCTGGTCACACCAAGACCCCGCATCCGCCGGCGCGGACAGAGTGTCCCTATTTGTAAGTATTCGCAGATTCGTATCATAGGGTGATTAGTATCTACAAAACATCTTTAAGCCGGTCCTTCCACTTCGCATACGCGAACGAGACCAGAAGCGCAATGACACCGAAGGTGATGGAAGAAATAATGCGGTACAGCTGTCCGAGCTGCCAGACGTCCACGAGCACTTTAAATGCCGTGACGAAGAAGAGAACGAGCCCGAGTATGCGCACGACGCGCCGCTTGGCCCCGAAACCGATACCGGTCAGCGCCGCGGCGTAGAGAGCCCAAACGATAGATACAACGGTGTTGCGACGATTTCGTGTTCCTCGCTCCGCATCATAGTATGACTGCTCCTTTGCGCGGAACTCCGCCTGTTTCCGCTCGCTCCGCTCGACGCCAAACTCATAATAATCCGTGCTCATGACCGAAAAACCGCTCCGTTGCCGCTCGAGCGTTTTCGCGTACGAAACGTTGATTTCGGACGTAAGGATGTAGAGGGTCAGAATATTCGCGAGGACGAAGAACACCACGGCGGCCTGCCGGCGGCCGGCGGCGTCTTCTTCTCCCATGTGCCGAACGAACATGTATCCGAGAAGATACGCGACGGCAATGGCAACGAGCGAAAGAAAGACCTGTGAATTAAAAACGGGGGTGTGCTCGAGCACGTTCCCGACGCGCGCATCGAATGAGAAGTAACGAACGAGCCCGACCGCATAGACGATAACAGCGAAGATATTCATGCTGTGTCGGCGCGTGAGAGAGCCCGCGGCAACAAGAACGGCGGCTTCAAGAAGCCAGGCAAGCGTGATCCACGCTCCGGAGAACTGAAGCGGCATGGCGACCGAGAGGAAAATTACGGCAAGGCCGGGGAGGTAGATATTGAGCGCTTTGTCGCTTTGATTCATGCGGTACGCGACGTAGGAAACGGCGAAGTAAAGGAGGGCGAGGACAAGCATGAAAAACCCCATGATGGATGCGTACGAATCTTTAAGAAGCGCGTATGACATCGCGCCGTAGCCGAGGGCATTCAAGGTCACGAGGGCGAGCTCAACGCCGGTGGAATTTCTCCGGTACAAGACATTGTGAACGATGCCCGCGGCAAGGTAGATGAAGAAAAAGAGCGTAAGAAAGGCGAATACCGGCCCGAGCAAATCATCGCGGTAGTACGAGCCAATCCACCCACTCACATGGAGCGCGGTACCAGCGAACCCGAGCACATTGAGGCCGTTCCATTTTCTAAACAGGGCGACACCGAGGATGCCGATGTCGAGTAGCGCAAGATAGCTAAAGAGTGCCCCATAGTTCGCTCCGAAGCCGCGGATAAGGAGCGGGGTGAGAAGGCCGCCCAAGACCCCGAGAGTCGCGAGGTGCGCCGTCCCTCCGAGAACCGAGAGCGTTACCGAGAGCGCGGTCACGGCAAACATGAGAATAAGCGCCACCGGCATCCCGACAAAGTGATAGAAGGCATACGCCGCAAAGATGGTGAGGTAGAGAATGGCGATACCGCCGCCCGTTACGATATCCGAATAGACGAGGTACTTCCGGCGCAAAAACTGACCGACGCCGACAAGCGCGCCGCCGCCGATGAGGCCCAAAATAATGCGGCCCATGGGGCCGATAAGATTGCTATCAAACGCCCATTTGAGGAAGAAGGAAACGCCGAGCACGATAGCGAGTACGCCGATTTTCCCGAGCCACCGGCCGCTGGTTTCTTCGGTGCTTGTTTTCTCTCTCGGCGAAGACGCGGAGGCAGGCAAAACGGAAGGTGTTCCGGCACCCGCGGGTGCTTGCGGAGCGGAAGTAACCGGTGAGGTACCGCCGAAAAATGAGGCGGGGGTGGAAACCGTCGGTGGGGCCGATGGGGCGGGTGAAGGAGTCCTTTGAATATCTTTGCCGGCAAGCTTCTCGAGCCGGTCTCCGAGCCGATTAATCCGTGCCGTAAGGAAGACCAGCCAAATGATAAGAGCCACAAACCACGAAAGCGGAGAAAAGATGAGATATTCCATATAAAAAAGAGACAAATAAGATACGCTCTATTATATAGCAGCGAAGCCAAAAGAGAAGCCGGAGATAAAAATCTCCGGCTCCATAAATCAGAACGCGGGCGGAGGAAAGCTCGCGATGGCAGAAGCGACATATCGAATCATGTCGCCGCCAAGGGAGAGAAACGAGAGAAGGACATTTTCCACGGCGTTCCAAAGGGGCGGGGCCAAAAGTCGAAGGACGATGATGGCGACCCCGAGTCCAATCGCGCGAAGTAAGGCCATCGGCGTGTGCCAAATGGTAATTACAGGGGCGAGAGAAGGAGTCGACGAATCGCCTTTCTCCCCTATAGAAAATCCGAAGATTTTCGATGGGGAAGAGTGGCTCCAATACTCTAGTTAAGCATATCTCGAGGATTTTTGCAAGGCCCCGATATCGTCCGCAAACGTCAACTTCGGCAGGAGAAAGAGCGCGAGTCCGGTAAAGACCGCCGAGACAATGATGAGCGGCTGAAGGCCGACGAGCGAGAACAGATATCCGCCAAGCGCCGCGGCACCCATCGTTCCGATGTTCCAAAAAGCGGTGAGGGTTGCGAAGGTCGTTCCCTCGGCTCCCTTCGGCACGGCAAGCGCGGCAGAATTGAGTATCGCAAGAAAGACGATGGCACCAAGAAAACCGTTGAGCGCGCCCGTAAAGCCGTAGAGATACCGCGCGAAGGAGAGATGGGTCGTCACGTACGGGAGGAAGTATACAAGGTCAAGAAGTGTCGCAGCGGTGAAAAAGATAAGAAGCGCTTTCATAATCTGCCGCGTTGAAAATCGTGCGGACACTTTTCCAAAAAACAGCGCGCCGAGCGCCGAGGCGGCGGCCGCGAGCGCCCCGACGACGCCCAAGAATTGCGGCGTGAACTTTAAGGTATCCACCGAATAATAGAAAAAGGGTGCGCCGAAAGAGGGGGAGAAGGCGACGAAGAAGATAAAAAACGCCAGGAGCCACATCCCCTTTTCCCTGAACTTTTCCTTCACCACCTCGAGCTGCTCTCGCATTTCCCCCTTTCTTGCCCCGTACCGAGCTTGCTCTGGTGCGGGGTCTCCCCTTTCCCCCTTTCTGATTTTCCTCTCTCTCACCCACAAAAGCACCGCCGCAAGGATGATAAGCGGAAACGCGGCGTTGACGATAAAGACCGATTGCGGCTCCCAGTGCGCCGCGACGTAGCCACCCGCGAGTCCTGTGATGATGGAGGCCACATAGACGGCCGTCCACTGCACCGACTGGAACCGCCCCGTGAGGCGGTACGGTTGCCCCGTCTCCACCATGAGCGCGTCGCAGAGCACGTCCATGAAGGAGTAAAAAATGGACGAGAGTGAAAAGAGGATGAGGAGTTGCGCGATAGAATAGTCATTTAGAAACCCGAGCACGGTCCAAACCGCCGCCGCGCCAATCGTCGTCCCGACAAGATAGGAGATGCGCCGGAACCCAAAGAGCGGAAACGCGTCCGAGATAACCCCCCAGACGGGCTTGATGGCCCAGCCGACAATGGTAATCGCGCCAAAGTACGCGGCCTGCTCCGCCGTCATCCGGAGAACGTCTTTGAGAAGAAAACTTATCGTAAGTCCGGGAAGCGACGAGAGGCCGTTCGGTGAGAAAAAGTAAATCAGCGCAAACACCGCCGAGAGTTTCAGGATGTCCGCTCGGGTCGGGACAAGCGAGAGCCGCCCGAATCCGCGCGGGTTTTTGCGCGCCAGAGCGATCGCCTCTGCCATTGAAACCACCATACTGCTGTTCTACCATAAACCCTATAAACTGTCATTCCCTCGCAAGCGGAAATCCAGACATTACGGATGAGAGATTAAGGATTTGAGATTCTCTCCAGAATCTCGCTCTTTTTAACACGGCTCATGTAGGTCTTGCCGAACCGGACGCAGGTACCGTTGACGCGGCTCCAGTAGTTTTTGGGAAACAGATTCTGAAGGTCCTGTTCTATTTTGTATGGGTCGCTGTAGCCAGTCCACCTCAATCTTTGTGAAATGTAGGAGACGTGCGTATCTACGCCGATAGCATCGGCACCGTATTCGGAGAGAAAGACATTTGCCGTCTTGCGGCCGACAGCCGGTAGCTCGACCAGTTTACTCAAATCATGCGGCGGCGTGCCGCCATACTCTGCGACGAGCACTTTCGCGCACGCGATGATATTTTTCGTTTTGTTTTGAAAAAAGTTTACCGGCCCGATGATGGAGGCTACTTCATTGGGGTTAGCTTTTGCAAGTTCTGTGGGAGTTTTATACCGTGCAAATAATTTCTCTCCCACGATAACAGTCACCTCATCGCGCGTCCGCGCCGAAAGCGCGATGGAGATAAGCGTCTTCCACTCCGCGTCCCACCCTTCTGCAGCAAGCCGCATCTTCTTCACGCTGCCGAGACGCTCCAGTTCCTTTAGTTGTTTGATTGCCTTCTTCCGGTCAACAAAGAAATTCATAGGAAGTAGCGTAGCACAAGACGCAGACATCGCGAGTGGAAGAGAAACGTCTAGACGCCGAAATCCGCAAAAAGTCACAGAGTTAATTCATTTCTCCAATTAAGTTGCCCCACTTTACTGAAATAAACTGAAGCCGAAGAACGTGAGGGGGTAGCAGGCTATTGCGCTTTAGGTCCTCCGACCTTGGATAGAATGCCCGAAGAAAACGTGTGGGTGAGTTTTTGTGTCTCCGCAAATCGCTCTTCGGCGAAGCTCACGAGTTTGGTCACGAGCTCGGATGATTAGAAATTCGTCCGCAGCTTCTCCTCCCGCTCGTGGCGCTCGAGAGCAAGTTCGATGAGACGCGTGATGAGCTCGCTATACGAAATGCCGGAGGCGGCCCAGAGCTTTGGGTACATGCTGATTTTGGTGAAGCCCGGAATGGTGTTTATCTCGTTAACGAGCACGCGCCCGTCTTTCGTAACAAAACAGTCAACGCGCGACATACCCTCACATTCAAGTGTTTTGAATGCCGCAATGGACGTCTCCTGCACCCTTGTAGCGATTCCTTTCGGAAGCTTAGCCGGAATCTCCACCGTCGCGCCATTTTCATCTATATATTTCGCATCGTAGGAATAAAACTCGTGAGTGGGCTTCACCTCGCCAGCAACAGAAGCAATCGGATTTTCATTGCCGAGCACCGCGCACTCTATTTCGCGGCCCGCTATCGCCTCTTCAATTAGAACTTTGCTGTCGTACTTAAACGCTTCTTCAAGGGCGGGCTTAAATGCAGACTCTTTTTTTACCTTACTCACCCCCACCGACGAGCCGGCATTCGCGGGTTTTACGAACATTGGGAGGCCGAGCTGTCTTTTCGCCTCAGCAAAGGTCAGGGGGCTAAGGTTCGACCTTTTTCCCGATTCAAGGTCGAATCCTGAAGAAGACCTGCGAATGGTGATGAATCTTGCGGTCGGGATACCGGCATCGCGCAAGAGGCGCTTCTGCACATCTTTGTCCATGCCGATGGCGGAGCCGAGCACCGAAGGGCCGACAAACGGGATGTCCATGAGTTTGAGAAGTCCTTGCACCGTGCCATCTTCGCCAAGCGGGCCGTGCAGAACCGGAAAGACGACATCAAGTCCCTGTCTTTCGCCGCTATCAGCCGCCACGATGCCCCGCTCTCCCGTCGGCAGGACCACTTCCCTCGCCGCACGGACGTTCAGCGCAATGAGCTTCGGATTGTCGCTCCGGAGAAGATAGTTCGCGCCGGACGAGCGGTGCCACTTACCCGCCTTGTCTATACCGATGAGCACTGGCTCGTATTTCTTCGTATCAAGCGCCGCAATGACATTCTTCGCGGACTGCAAAGACACCTCATGTTCGGTTGATTTGCCACCAAAGATAATACCGACGCGAATTCTTCGTTTCATAGTAGATACACTTGACCAATAGTGCACACGAATTGGAGACTTTACAATGCGAACTACGAAATAAGGCGAAAAATTACAAAAACGGGAATCACTTCTGAAGCCAATCTGCCTCCTGGCGGACAAGAAGTTCGCCGGCTCGCGCCGGCTCGGCCATAAGCGCCTTCACCGCACGCTCCATACGGACTGACTGCGAGCCTTTTATGAGTATGATATCGCCCGCGCGCGCTTCAGAGCGAAATGCGTTTCCCGCTTCAACACTGGTTCCAAATGAGCGAATCTGCTCTCTTTTCATACCGGCGGCGAGCGCTCCTTCCCGTATGCCTTGCGCCAGCGCTCCTACAAGGAGAAGAGTATGAGAGGAACGTGCGGCGTGCGCACCAATGTCACGGTGCGCTTTTGCGGAAAAAGTGCCGAGTTCCGCCATGTCTCCTAGAATGGCTATCTTCCGACCATTTGTTTCTAAGGCGTGGAGTGTTTTGAGCGCGGCCGCGACTGCAACAGGCGATGCATTGTATGAATCGTCTATAAGAAGAGAATGATTCATGCCGGCAACTAGGTGCATCCGCCCACGAGAAGAACCGAGATCGCGAAAGGCTCGCGGTAACTCCAACAGGTTGAGTCGGAGGGCAGATGCGACTGCAAACGCGGCCAAAAAAGGCTCCATAAAGTGCTCCCCGAGGAGATGCTTCACCGAAATCGGAAACGCTACTCCGCCGACCTGTACCGAAAAGGAGAAACCAGATGGAAGTCTGGGCGACGTACCATCCTTTTCATACTGTACGGCATAGTGGAGACCGCGAACCTCTTTTCCCTCGCCCACCCCATATGTAACGACGTGGCGCCGCGGCACGCGCGCCTTTATGTTGGCCGCTTGAGCGTCATCTACGCCCAACACCACGATTCCGCCCTCGCGAACCGCGAGTGCGAGGGCCGTTTTCTCTTCCACTATCGCCTCGGGAGAGGCGAAGTATTCCACATGCACCGGCACATCGGAAAAATGCGTGATAACGGCAACGTCAGGTGAAAGTAGATTGCCGAAACGCGGTATATCCCCCGGCTCTCCCGCCCCAACCTCAAGCACAAGCCATTCCGGATACTCGCCAAAGGAGAAAAAGGCGCGAAAAGCCCCAATGAGCATATTCTTGAGCCAAAGAAGCGGATTGCCGCCTCCCGTTTTGAGGCCGAGTATCGTAAGAGGGACTCCAAAGTCGCTATTGAAACTTTTCTCGCTCTTTCGCACGGAGAAAAAAAGCGCGAGAGTGGCGGCTATGGCATCTTTAGTGGTGGTCTTCCCCACCGTTCCTGTAATAGCGACAATGCGGGGCCTGCGTCGATTGAGCGTCTTTTTCGCCTCTGCGGTCAAAACCGCAACCACGAGTTTTTTTATCCGCTCCTTCATGCCAGTTACTCTGCTTTCAGAAATGCTTCCATTGACTGCTTACCGACGAGGGACGGATTTATTTTCATTTCAACTCCGGAATTTGCAATATGGTCATATATAAATTCCGCGGTAACGTGATAGTTACCAGCAACTAACCTTTTGAGAAGTACTCGCAGTTCCTTACTGCAAAACTCTAGCTTTGAATTTTTTACGCTCGCTATATCCATGAAAAATTAAAAACTTATAACCCCTGGATTTCAGATTGCACATCCGCGCAAATCTTCTTTCGGGGAGCCGAGAATCGGACTCGGACCTCACGCTCCCAAAGCGTGTATACTACCACTATACTACTCCCCGTTCGCTGACCGATAGTAACACATCACTTCTGTTTTCTAAATCCAGCACTAACTTATGCTCGCGGGAAAAATCAACCCAACATCATGTGCAAGAAACAAAACGAAAAGAATCTGGCACTTTTCAGAATAGAAAGTTAGTGCTGGATAAAGGACATCATAAAGGACATAGCATATTTGATATGTCCTTCATGAATTCATAAGATGAGGTCCTCTATAAGATTTATCTTTACCTTTCTTTTATCGTGGTCTATATAAGCCGTCGCTACATCAAACTGCCATTTTGTTTCAGATGAAACATGTTCCGCGCCCAGATAGGTCTGAATTATACGGCTCAAACGCTTGATCTTTCCGTGGTTCACATTATCCTCTGGTCTGAAACGATCCTTCTTAGTTCCTGATCGCACATACTTCAACGCCAGTCTTCTTCTAACGGTTTCATCTGAAACATCCATGCTTGAAACAGCTTCCTGTGTTTCATCTGAAACAACACTTTGTGAGAATGCTTTTACTTCAACAAAATGAATCCTCCCCTTTTTCTCTGCTACTACATCGAGCTCACCCCAAGGTCGGCGATAGTTCCGGTCAAGAATTGTGTACCCTCGTTTTATAAGAAACTTTACGACAAGTTCCTCACCGAGTGAACCAACTTTTTGCGTCTTCCCCACTTTTGTAAAACAAAAAATACTTGCCTTAGCTAAAACAAATATCTTTTATTCAATAACATACTTTTCCAAGATTTCACGCGTAAATTCATCAAGCTCCTTTCTGCTTTTTTCCTCAAGCGCTAGCCACCCGAATTCGAAATGTTCTCATTGAGGACAGGCTCTCCGGAAGTTGTTGTGGAAGACGTCAGACGGACGATGTGTTTCTCGGGAAAACGAATAATGTCCTGAACTCCAATCAGTTTTAATTCACCTTTAACAGTAAGTCTCGTATCTTCAAAAACTTCACGTCTTACATTTTCGAAAATTGTTGTCCCAGGAACTATCCTTCCTCCGGGAATGTTCTAGGAATTTTTTATGTTTGGATAGCGTACAGGAGACCTTCTCAACAACAAATATTTGCCAAATTTATTCTTTAGAAAGACCTTAACTCCAACCTGTAAGAGTATTGACTTATCCATTTTCTATTTCAAAATCTAATGTGTTTCACGTGAAACAGTAAGAGACTTGTACTGGGCTGTCCTTTTGTAAATATGGCTCTGTTAGGCCTTATGTGTCCATTTCATGTGAACCGTGAATTTGTCCTTTATACACATATCCACTGTCTTATCCACAACTCTGGATAGCTGGATGCTGGAATGGGGGGTTGAGTCTTTTTAGTTTCCAGCATTCAGTCTCTAGCTTCTAGCGTTGCGGGTACCGGGAATCGAACCCGAATCTCGTCCTTGGCAAGGACGCGTTCTACCACTAAACCATACCCGCATTTTCAACCAACCACCTACAACTTACAACGATAGCAGAAATCATCCTGCTATCAAAATGCGCCCGGCAGGGCTTTCACCCAGCACTTTCATTTGCCCTTGGCAGGATTCGAACCTGCAATAACGGTTCCGAAGACCGTTGTGATATCCATTTCACCACAAGGGCACGTGAAAGTGCTGGGCGGACCTGCAACCCCTTGGTTCGAAGCCAAGTACTCTATCCTTTGAGCTACGGGCGCAATGAGATGAATCATACGACAAATTAGGCGTTTTTCAAAAGAGATACTACAATATCGCTGTGAAAAAGCCTGAAAATAAACAACAATTGCGGATTCCGCCTGAGGTGAAAAAGGCCGCAGATACGCTTGAAAGCAAGGGCTTTGAGGCGTATCTCATCGGAGGGTGTGTCCGTGACCTGTTGCTAGACCGCAAACCGAAGGATTGGGACATTACCACCAATGCCAAGCCGGAGGAAATAACAGCCTTGTTTCCTAACACTTTTTATGAGAATGAGTACGGAACGGTGGGGGTCGTGACTGAAAACACCGATGATGAGACGCTGAAGGTTATCGAGGTGACCCCGTATCGTGTCGAAGGAGTATATTCGGACAAGCGACGGCCGGATAAGGTGGAGTGGAGCTCAAGACTTGAAGACGATCTTAAGCGGCGGGATTTTACGATTAACGCTATTGCTTTGACGCTTTCGGGGAAGATTGTGGACCTCTCTGACGGGCAAACCGACCTCAAAAAGAAAACGATACGGACAGTGGGGGAGTCGAAGGCGAGATTTAATGAAGATGCACTCCGAATGCTTCGGGCGGTGCGAATAGCCGTAGAACTTGATTTCACCATTGACCCCGCAACTCAAAATGCTATCGCGGTAAACGCAAAACACCTAAAAATGATGGCAGCGGAGCGAATCCGCGATGAATTTATACGAATCGTCATGTCTCCAAAACCTCAAATAGGCCTCATTCTGAGCCACAAATTGGGTCTTTTGCAATACATAATGCCGGAACTTGAGGAGGGAATCGGAGTTGCACAGAACAAGGCACATTCTTTTGATGTATTCGAGCACGCGCTCCGGACCGTTGAACATTCGGCAAAAAAGGGCTTCTCACTTGAAACACGCCTTGCTGCTTTGTTCCACGATATCGGTAAGCCGGCAACGCGACGCTGGTCGGATGAAAAAAAGGACTGGACCTTCTATGGACACGATGTTGTGGGAGCCAAAATGGCCGCCAAAATCATGGCTAGGCTCGCATTCCCCAAGAAAACCATCGAGAATGTCACCAAAATGGTCCGCTGGCATATGTTCTTTTCCGATACGGAGCAAATTACAAATTCTGCGGTACGACGAATAGTCGCGCGGGTGGGCACCGAGAACATTTGGCATCTTATGGATGTCCGTATGTGCGATAGGATAGGCACCGGAAGGCCCAAAGAGAGCCCATACCGCTTGCGCAAATACCATTCGATGATAGATGAGGTCATGCGGGACCCGCTTTCGGTCGGAATGCTCAAAATCAACGGGGGAAAGATTATTGAACTGACAAAATTGGCTCCGGGGCCGAAGATAGGCAATATTCTCCATGCGTTACTGGAAGAAGTGTTGGATGACCCCATGAGAAACACCGAGGAATACTTGGAAAAGAGGGTAGCTGACCTCGCCGCCTTGCCGGAAAAGGAGCTGGCCGCTATAGGGGAAAAAGCGAAACAAACAAAAGAAAGAGAGGAGGAAAAGACGTTGAAGGAGATACGGAAGAGGCATTGGGTGTCGTAATAGTTTCAAGCTGAAGTTAAGAGTTGTAAGTAAAAAAGAAAGCCGCCCGAATAGGGCGGCCTTCTTCAGTTTTTTGAAAGAAGGTTGAACCCTTGTGGGCGGCTTATACCGAGTCTTACGATGTAAGACTGGTAATGACCTAATCCGCCAGAGGCGGACGGTCTAGGAGTGTCGGAAAGAAAGACGGTCAAAAGTCGACGAGAGAAAATAATTTCCGAAAAGAAAGGGTAGGAGCCCCTGTTTCGTCATTACTCGGATACCGCATTCGCCGGAGGCGAAAGCGACAGTCCGTGCTGAACTGAAACAAAAAGTGCGAAAACATTCCTCAACATCCGACTTGAAGGATTTTCTTCCGACAAAAGAGAGAGTTGAATCCTCTTTCAAAGAACCATCGCTCGAGACAATGCAATCTACACATTCCCTCGACCTCCATTAGTATATCGCCTCATAAAGGACATCGTAAAGGACAGCATGTGGATAACTGGAGACAGCCTGCGCGCTCGCGGTATAACTCCTAAAGGATGGGCATATTTGTGGCCTTGAAAGTGCCTGCAACTGCCATGCGAAGATATGTAGCTCCATATCTGTCCTTTATAGAAGTACCTTAGAGGAGAGGCCTGGTTAGATATAGCAGAGGCCTTGTTTACTCCGCTGTAGGGACGAAAACACTTGCAATGTAAAGCCTTTTATGCTATGCTTGCGTCATCATGTTAACGAAAACTCGGAAACAGAAAATCATAAAAGAAGTGGCTATCCACGATAAAGATACGGGGTCACCGGAAGTTCAGATCGCCGTGTTGACGAAGCGCATTGACGAACTCTCAAAACATCTAAAAGAGCATAAAAAAGACACGCACTCGCGGCGTGGTCTTCTTTCTATGGTCGCGGATAGACAATCGCATCTTCGTTATCTTCAAAAAAAGAACACTCGGCGCTATAATGCGATAGTGAAGAAGATGGAGCTAAAGAAGTAATGGCTTCGCCCGTAGCTTTGCGAAGCAAAGTACGGTTGCGAAACATGATCCAGCACTATTTTTGTCGGGGGGCATTTTAATATTTTAATAATTTGACGAGGTGGGACGACTCTTTTACGCTCTGCACTATGCTGAATAGTGTGGGATGGCGATTTTCTAAGACTCGCTCTGCTCGTTAAGAAAATCAGTTATGGCAGTAATCAAACATGTAGAACAGCGAGTGGGTGTCTTTATTGACACGCAAAACTTATATCACAGCGCGAAAAATCTCTATCACGCGAACGTCAATTTCGGTCAGGTTCTGAAAGACGTCGTGGGAAACCGTATTCTTGTCCGTGCCATCGCGTACCTCATCACCACCGAAAGTGGCGAAGAAAAAGGATTCTTTGGAGCCTTGGAGAAGGTTGGCATTGAAACGAAATCAAAACCCCTCCAAATCTTCGGGAGTGGAGCAAAAAAGGCCGATTGGGATGTAGGCCTCGCAATTGACGCGATAAAATTGGCGCCCAAGCTTGATGTGGTCATTATCGTCGCCGGAGATGGCGATTTCGTTCCGCTCGTGGAATATCTCAAAATGCAGGGATGTCAGGTGGAGGTCGCCGCGTTCGGCAAATCAACATCGGGTAGACTGCTTGAAGTCTGCGATGACTTCCTCGATTTGGACGAAAATCCAAGGAAATACTTGCTGGGGGGAGAGCGGAGATAAAAAGCCAATAGCTGATAGCTTTTAGTTTATAAAAAGGGCGAAGGGAGAAGCCTTCGCCTGCGGTTGCGGTTACGGACTCATCAGTCATCCAGGATGTGTTCCATTTCCTCCATAGTCCACCCGTCGTCACTTTCTTGCTTGCGCCCACTCTTTTCCGGTGGCGTATCCGGCGGTGGCGTAGGTGGCGGCCTGTAGGGCGGTTTCGGTCCTTCTCCTGCCCCTGCTCTTTCTTGCTCGGCTACTTTGCTAGCAAGCTACAAAGTTCCGACTATTATGCCGGCAAAGAGGACCGCTTCCCAAAAAATTGGGGGTTGGGGTTCTTTCATTATTTCCTCCATCGGTTTGGCTGAACTTCATGAACAGCTGAAAAAATAGTACGGCCCAAATAAGCGACTGTCAGATACAAGGAAAGAGAAAATATTGCTATACTACGTGTAATTATCAGTAACGGTTGGCCTATGGATAACGAGGCCTGAACATGCGTTCAAGTCTTCAATCTGTAGGTCAACCATGAGTAAATTCGAAATCCGAATATCGAAATTCGAAACAATACTTACATTCGAAATCTCAATTGTTTAGACATTGAATTTTAGTGTTTAGAATTTGTCTCGTGCTTCGTGCTTCGTGCTTCGGATTTACTTCTTTGTATGACAAAGAAGGACTTCTCTATTGAGCTCGGGGGCAAGACGCTCACCGCTGAGTTTACCGACCTCGCCGAACAGGCAAACGGCTCGGTGATTATGAAGTACGGCAACACGACTGCACTCGTGACCGCAACGATGTCAAAGGGCGAGAAAGATACGGATTTCTTCCCGCTCACGGTTGATTACGAAGAACGTTTTTATGCCGCGGGAGGGGAAGAATTTTGTGATGTAATGGCTTTATGAAGCGATTAAGGAACAAATAAAGGGGAGTTTCTCCACTTGTCAAACGAAACGGCCGGGGTCTTGAGAAAGACACCGACCGGAGGAAAAATGACCACTTATTGAAAAAAGAGCGGAGCAGCGGTAGCGGCGCTGCTCACAGAGATTCCGTAGCTCAGCCAGACCCCCGGACGGGAATTCGGCCTGCACATCTCTACATCAATGAACCAAACTGACTTATCCGATGTACATTCGGGGGAAAAAGCGCCGATACCGCCTTCCAAGGCCCCTGTCCATTCGACGAGCCGCGGCTTGCGCCGCCTTTGCTGAGAGAGAACAACCCTGGCCTGAGTTCGGCCATTCCGGCATTCCTTACTTCGCGCAAGCGAAGCATCCTTTCGGACTTCTACGAAATTCTCCTTCTACAATAAAGCACTCCAGGGGGAGAAAGTCAAAAGTGAAAAAAGTGGTATGTTCTGCTACACTAGCGCAATTATCAGTAACGGTTGGCCTATGGATAACGAGGCCTGAACATGCGTTCAAGTCTTCAATCTGTAGGTCAACCATGAGTAAATTCGAAATCCGAATATCGAAATTCGAAACAATACTTACATTCGAAATCTCAATTGTTTAGACATTGAATTTTAGTGTTTAGAATTTGTCTCGTGCTTCGTGCTTCGTGCTTCGGATTTACTTCTTTGTATGACAAAGAAGGACTTCTCTATTGAGCTCGGGGGCAAGACGCTCACCGCTGAGTTTACCGACCTCGCCGAACAGGCAAACGGCTCGGTGATTATGAAGTACGGCAACACGACTGCACTCGTGACCGCAACGATGTCAAAGGGCGAGAAAGATACGGATTTCTTCCCGCTCACGGTTGATTACGAAGAACGTTTTTATGCCGCGGGAG
>Ga0194121_10000541_pt1 | contig 66701 bp, 40 predicted proteins | sample TA2MahCa50mmetaG_FD_148609 | JGI IMG/M metagenome (GOLD analysis project Ga0194121, IMG submission 148609) | Freshwater microbial communities from Lake Tanganyika, Tanzania - TA2015020 Mahale Deep Cast 50m | ecosystem: Environmental > Aquatic > Freshwater > Lake | place: Tanzania: Lake...
GAGGGAATCGTCATCAACATCTTCCTGTTGTCGACCTGGAACCAGTCGCACGAAGACATCCGCTTCGCGCATCGTGTCGCCGAGACGACCAAAGGCCGAGTTTTCTTCACCGCCGGCCGCGACCTCGACCGCTTCGTCGTCTGGGACTACGTCAACCGCCGCAAGTCGATCGTCGGGTGATCTGACCGCGTGTAGAGAGTTGTTTGATATCTGATCTCAGGTCGCTCGGTAAGCACTTCGCCCATTGCCAAGTTTGGGTTCAATTGCCAGACTGTGGCGGCGTTGTGTCAAAGGAACTTGCGTTCTTGCGAACGAGCTGAATCCACGAATGCCGCAGCGAGTTTTGCTTTCCGATCGTCGTTGGCGTGTGTTTCTGCTCATGCTGTTGGTGATCTTTGTGGTCGAAGCGACGATCATGATTCAGTTGCCCCTGCTCTTGCCACCGGGGGGTGACTGGATTTCGACGTCGCTGCTGGATGCGTTGTTGCTGACGACAATTGTGGCTCCCGTGTTTTGGATTTTGTTGATCCGCCCACTGCGGCGAGTGGCGGAGTTTCGCACGGAAATGCTCGCTCGAGTTTTGGAAGCACAAGAATCTGAGCGTCGCCGAATTGCACGCGATCTGCATGACGAAGTTGGTCAGACGCTGACATCACTGCTCATCGGATTTCGCACGATTGGGGAAGCAGACTCGTTGAACGATGTGCGGTTGCAGGCGAATGAGTTTCGCGAGACGACGTCTGCGTTACTCGACGACATCAAGCGGTTGGCTCGCGGGCTTCGTCCGAGTGTGCTGGATGATCTGGGCTTGATCCCGGCGTTGGAGCGATTGACGCTCGACATTCAGCGACTGCACGATGTCGACGTGAAGCTGGAAACAGCGGATCTCTCCCAATCGCGGCTCCCTTCGGCGATCGAAGTCACCGTTTATCGCATTGTGCAAGAGGCGTTGAACAATGTCGTGAAACATGCCGAGGCACAGTTGGCTCGAGTTCGAGTCAGCCTTCAAGGGGACATCGTCGAGGTACTCGTCGAAGATGACGGCTGTGGTTTTCAGAAACAGTCGACTCGCAAGCTAGCAGCGGAAGGACATTTCGGAGTCGCCGGAATGACGGAGCGAGCGACTCTGTTGGGAGGATCATTGGCGGTCGAATCGAATCTGAGAGCGGGCACCCGAGTTCGCGCACGCTTGCCAATGACGATCGACAACACTTTGACATCGAATCCTTCCGGAGGCCATGCATGAGTCGCATTCGTGTGATGCTCGTAGATGACCATGCCGTGCTGCGTGCCGGCTTGCGTCTGTTGATCAATTCGCAATCCGACTTGGAGATTGTGGGCGAGGCGGCGTCTGGTACCGAAGCTCTGCCGCTCATTCGACAACGGAAGCCCGACGTCATTTCGCTGGACTTGTCGATGCCGGGTGGCGGAGGCATGAGCCTGTTGGAGGAACTGAATGCCGAAGCTCTGCCGGGACGTGTGTTGGTGCTGACGATGCACGACGACCCGGCTTACTTCCGTTCGGCGATTGCCGCAGGAGCCGCTGGGTACGTTGTAAAAACAGCGGCCGACAGCGAGCTGCTCACGGCAATCCGAGCGGTTCACGAAGGGAGGCTATTCATCAGTATGCCCGGCGGCGGTTGCGAAGCTCTGTTGCGGGCCGAGCCAGAAATGACATCGAACAAGCTGAGCGAACGGGAACAGCAGGTTTTACAAATGCTGGCCGAGGGTCATACCAACAAGGAGATCGGTATGAAGCTCGATCTCAGCGTGAAGACGATCGAAACGTACCGTGCTCGAATCTGCTCGAAGCTGAAGCTTCGCTCGCGAGCCGACATGGTGCAGTACGCGCTGGAAACAGGTCTGCTGAAGCATCTACCAGAAGGCAAACGCTGATCCATTGGGAACCAGAATGCCGCAAGCCGCCGCCCATCACAGTTGTGATGGACGGCATGCGTTGACGGGTGGCCAAGTTCGTCACAAAACGGCAACGGATTGGAAAGTCCCGGAAACCAATCCGACGATTTCCACCGTCGTGTCGTTGGCGACTTCCGGGAAGTCCACTGGCAAGAGGAGTTCATCGATTTTGGGGTCGGAGGACATTTTGAGTTCCCCTTCGCCACCGATCACCACGATCGAACCGACGTTCACTCCCCCGACCAAAACGGCGTAAGTTCCGTCCGCAGCGTCTTCGATTTCGATCTCGAATTCCCGCTCGACATCACTGTCGATGGAGACTTTGTAAGTCGCAAATCCCTCGGCACTGGTTTCACCACTGAGTTCGGCACCGAATTCGGCTTCCTCTTCGTCGCCGTCACCACCGACGATCCCATCAACGGCGGCTCCAAACGTCCCCTGCATCAAACCTTGAATGACGATCGTGCTCCCTTCGGAGACGTTCGGGAAATTATCGGGAAGCTGCGTCTCGTCGAGGTCATCCGGTTCTGATTTGAGTTGCAACTCTCCACGTCCCAGCTCATTGACGACCAATTGGCCGACCAAGACGCCGTCCACGATCACGTTGTAGAGGCCGGGGGTGGCCCCTTCGACTTCCAGCTCAAACTCGACTTCGATGTCGTCATCGACCGAGATTCCGTACTCGGCATTACCCGTGACGCCAGTGACTCCTGGCAAGCGAGTCAACGTGGCAGCAAAGTTCAGCGCGGTTTCGAGTTCGTAGTCGTCTTCACCTTGATCGTCGTCGTCGTCGTCATCGGAATCGTGGACATCACGTCCGCGACCACCGTTGACGCGGTCCCTGCCAACTCCGCCACGAACGTGATCGTCGCCGTTTCCTCCGTCGATGTCGTCGTCGTCGTCGCCTCCATCGAGGTCGTCGTCGCCGTCGTCACCACGAATCCGGTCGCGGCCGCGACCACCTCGAACACGATCGTTGTCCGTTCCACCCGTGATGGAGTCGTCTCCATCGTCGCCGTTAAGATCATCGTTGCCACGACCGCCATCGACGCTGTCATCGCCTTCGCCGCCGAAAATGGAATCTTCTCCGTCGTCTCCAAAGAGGCTGTCGTCGCCGGTTTCGCCGTTCAACGTGTCGAGACCAACTCCTCCCAGCAGCCGATCGTTGTCCGCTCCGCCGACTAGCGAGTCGTCACCGATTCCACCGTTGAGCGAATCCGTGCCATCATCGCCAATCAAGTTGTCGTCGCCAGCATCGCCGGTGAGCGAGTCATCACCGAGGTCGCCGTCGAGAGCATCGTCGCCACGTCCGCCGGACAACGTGTCGCGGTCATCTCCACCACTGATGGTGTCGTCGCCGTCATCCCCTTGCTCGTTGTCGCGTCCTGACCCACCCTCCAACGAGTCATCATCATTTCCGCCTGTCAACACGTCGTCGTTGGCCCCGCCGTCGAGCGAATCATCGCCATCGTCCCCTCGCAGCCGATCGTTCCCATCGCCTCCGTCGAGGTCATCGTCCCCAGTGCCGCCAATCAAGCTGTCGTTTCCTTGGCCGCCGCTGGCCGAGTCGTCATCGGCACCACCGCTGAGCGTGTCGTTGCCGTTGTCGCCAGTGAGTTCATCCAGGCCCGCATCGCCATCGAGCCGATCGTTGTCGCCTCCGCCAAAGAGGTCATCGTTATCCGCACCACCGCTGATGGTGTCACGATGATCGCCGCCACTCAACGAGTCATCGCCGGCGTCGCCTGACAAGAGGTCATTGCCCGCGCCTCCATCGCCGGTGTCATTTCCGAGACCGCCAATCAGTGAGTCGTTGCCGGTGCCGCCATCAAGGTCGTCGTCTCCGTCGTCCCCTTGCAGCCGATCGTTTCCAGCATCACCTGTCAATTGGTCGTCACCCAGTCCACCCAAGAGTTTGTCATTTCCGGTACCACCGTTGATCGAGTCGTCGTCATCGCCACCATTGAGCACATCGTTTTGATTGCCCCCTTGCAGTTCATCGAGCCCATTGCCGCCGTTGATGGTGTCGTTGCCATCGTCTCCGAAGAGGTCGTCATCACCAGCCTCGCCATTCAGCAGATCGTTTCCCGTCCCGCCCGACGCCGAGTCGTTGCCATCACCGCCGATAATGCGATCATTGCCGACGCCGCCGTTGAGCGAATCGTCGTCATTGCCGCCAGTCAACGAGTCATTTCCCGTCCCGCCGTTGAGCACATCGTCGCCGTCACCTCCTGCGAGCGTATCGTTTCCCAAACCACCGTTGACCGTGTCGGCTCCGGCACCGCTGGTGATGCTGTCGTTGCCCGATGCAGTTCCAGTGACATCGTCGCCGAAGATCGTTTCGCCGAACTCGCTGCCGATGATCGTGTCGTTCCCCGCGTTGCCGACGATCGTGATGTGAGCCAGCCCCGTCTCATCATCGACTAAGCTGGTGAACCCTGCGGCTTCCGTGACACCGCTCAGGTTGATGACGTTCTTCCCCGTTCCACCGGTGACGATCAGCGAAGTCACATCTGCCGCTGCGATGTCGGTTACCGTCCCGTTGATGGTGACCGTTCCCTCAACCGAGCCAATGGTGATCGCATCCGATCCGGTTCCCGTCACGCTGAGCGCTCCCTCAACGAACGTATTCGTCACGCTGAGCATTGTCCTCGTTTCACAGGACTCGACTTGCCATGCAGCCTCGAGTCCTCGACGACGAGCTTTCCGGGCCGAGCGGACAAACAACTTCGAGAACAACGGCTTCAGCAACATGGGAGGTCTCCTGAGAAAACAGACTGAGTCCACTGGGATGTTTTGGTTGAGAATCGCACTGACCCACACGAGTCAACGAGTGCCAAAGAAGTGCCCGCTTCAACAGCGATCGTACTACACTCTCCTCAAGCAGGTATTCACGGCTTGCCACATTAGCCAGCCACTGGTCGGGTCGATATCAGGTTATCGAGCATTCCGACAAGCTTTTTGTCAGGCCGCTCCCTGATGCGGATGTCAGGGCGGTGCCACGAAGTCATTGACTGTCGGGACGCGCGGTCGGATTACAACCAGCTTCGAATGTCTTCCACTGAGCCAGCGGAGAGCCGTCAGGGATTCACGTTGGCGAATTGCCAACACCAGCCAGATTCTTTCTCCAGCACTCGTCGTGTTTCGCGAGCTTCTGGAAGAGAACTTGCGACGCATGATCGGATCGCTGGTCAGTCGGAGAAGTTTCTGGTTGTTCGGCCGCGCCGCTTCGGTTTCCCACGGCACTAACCTGGCAGTCAATGACGGCACCATCGAAGAAGAGATGCGGAAGCTGGCTCCGGAGTTTGACCACCCGCCGCCGTCTTTTTGGAAGACCCGTACGCTCGCGGGTTGGATCAGAAGGTTCTGTTGGCCGTCGTCGGAGAGCTCGGCCGATCACCGCACGTCAACAAGGACGGCGGCTGTGAGCACTGACCGCAGCTTAGCAACCGAGTTCTGGCCGGCGGCGGGATGCAGAGGGGAAAACTCAACGGCGAATCGACCGCTAAACGAGGTGTTCCACTCTTCAATCCTGTCTCACCGAATGATCTCCTCGCAACACGCTTCGAGTTCCTAGACTTGCCGCTCGACTTGCAGTGCACGAACCACGCCGCGCGTCCGACCAACATGCTGCAGAGCGGAAAACCGATCAGCGAGCTGTTTTGAACCGACGCCGACCAGCGGGCGTCTCGTTCAGAATAAGAAATCGGGATGACAGGATTTGAACCTGCGACTTCCTGGTCCCAAACCAGGCGCTCTAGCCAGGCTGAGCTACATCCCGTGAACGGGGGGCGGAGTCTAGGTGGGTCGCGCGAGACCGTCAACGAGCAGTTTCACGTGGAACATCTCTCGTGTCAGGCAGCTCGTCGCAGAACTCGAAGCACGCGCTCGAAGTCGTCGTTCGAGCCGAATGTGATCAAGATCTGACCGGACTCTTTGCCGCGCAGCTTGATTTCGACCGGGACACCCAGCAGATCTCGAAGTTGTCCCTGCAAGGACAAGACATGCTGAGTTGCGGTGGGCTTCGTCTTGTGTTGCGGATCGAAGGCGACGGTTGCGAGATCGGTTTTCGATTCGGCGAGCAGCTCGCGCACAGCGGCTTCCGTCGCGCGAACGGATAAGGATTCTGATTCGATCCGTTGGCAAAGAATTTCTTGCTTGTCGGCCGGCAACGACAGAAGCGCTCGAGCATGACCACCACTGATTTTGTCGGCCCGGAGCGAATCCTTGACCGGTTCGGCGAGGTCGAGCAGGCGGAGCAGATTCGACACCGTCGAGCGGTCGAGGCTGAGTTGCTTCGATAATTCCTCGATCGTGCGGCCAAACTGCTGGAGGTAGTTGGCGAATGCCTGGGCCTTTTCCAAGACGTTCAAGTCTTTTCGCTTGAGGTTTTCTTCCAACGCGACTTCGCAGACTTGTTGTTCTTCGAGTTGGAGGACTCGGCAGGGGACGGTTGCCAAGCCAGCTTGCTTGGCGGCTATCAAACGCCGCTCGCCGGCAATGAGCTGCCATCCGCCGTTCGGCAACGCTCGGACCAGCAGCGGCTGGAGCACGCCGTGTTGCTGGATGCTGTCGCTGAGTTCGCGGAGGGTTGACGATTCGAACTCAGTGCGTGGTTGATACGGGTTTCGCTCGATCGCGTTGACCGGCATCTGCCGTAGTTCGCCCTGTGGATCGGTTGGCTTGCCGCTGCTTGTTGAAACGGGCATGTCGGTCGCGGCGAGATCGTCGCCGAGCAACGCATTCAACCCCCGTCCCAGTCGTCGCCGAATTTGGACTCGTTCATCCATGCCGTCCATGGCTGGTTCCTTCGTAGGATGGCTGCCCTCGGCCGTCCGACATCGTTATCTCGCTCAAAAAACGGACGGCCGAGGGCGGCCATCCAACAATTCCGTTCGGGATTGTTACCCGGCTTCGGGTGAATGAGGCAAGACGTGTTCCACGTGGAACGATGTCCGCTCACTTCGGAACGCGGACGCGATAGAGCCGAACTTCCAACGGTTCGCGGTGGGCGCGCAACTGCGTCGCGCTGACGTCGTCCAGCCGGACGAAGTCGCTCGCGTCATACGGGTACCTGGCGATCAGTTCGAACTGCTCGGCCCGTTTAGCAAACTCGTCCGCGAACGCTTGAATGCGCCGAGCGTGCGGGCCGGTCACCAAGAACGTCGGCAGCTTCTGAGTCGCCTCGATCTCCACGAAGTTGAGATTCCCCGCCGGCTGCACCGCCAACCCCTCGGCCGGCAAATGAAAGAAGAGGCCCGGCTCGGCATAGACGTAGAGCACGGCCCGCGTCGGCCCATTGGGGCGGTGAGCCTGCTGCTCCACCAAACTGTTGACGTCCCGGATCATTCTTTGGGAGATTTGTGCGAGTTCGTTGCGAGATAGCCAAGCTGAAAGAATCAATTTCGGCGGGTGTTTTGGCCAAGCTGATAGCAACGGGCCGATGACTGTCAGCAACATTGTGATCACGACAGCGTGGTAACCAATATGCTTCGAGGATGGATTGGTTCGGCCTTCAAATCGCAAAGCAGCGAACCAATGACCGAACATAAGGTGGGTGCCCAAGACCAGGGGAAGCGTGAGTCTTGGGTAAGGCCGATAAAGTGGCGTTGTCAAAATCAAACCGCCCACCCAAGCCGCCAGCATGAGGTCCGAAAGTCCAAAGCGGAAGCAAAGGAATCGATCGGTGGACTTGGACGCCGACGTCACTTCTCGAAATGTGATCCAACTTGCGACCGCCAGTTGCAGGAGTGAAGCCAGCACAAGTGCCGAATTCAGCCCAGTCAAAATACCGATGGCTCCGAAGCCGCTAAGGCAGATTGCGGCGAAGCTCACCTGTCTCGGATCCACGGAAGATCGCAGCTTCTCGGAACGTGATTCGTCGCAACTTAATGCCAGGAAGCAGCCAGCAGACAGCACCGCCAGAAAACAGCAAAAAAAACTCGCAACAACGCTGGGGAGCGCTTTCCAGGCATCAATTTGTTGGGTCGCCCCGTTCCACCAACCCGCGAATCCCACGACATACTGGCTGTGATTTCGGGCGACTTCCGCATAGCCGTTGGGAAGGCTCAGCCAGTACGGCGACCAGACGACGAGCGCGGTCGTGGCGGCGACGGACCACAGTCCCAAGCGATGGAAGACGTGGCGTTCGTCTCGGCGGGCGAGGAGCGACCAGGCCAGCAGGCCGCTGAGGCTGATGGCGAGGGGGAGCCAGCCGTTGTACTTAGTCCACCAGGCGAAACCGGTCGTGATTCCGGCAGCGACGGCAAACACCCAGGAGAGGTTGCGAAACGCTCGCTCAAAAAAATATACGGCGAGCAGCAGCCAGAAGCAGAGCAGGACATCGGTCAGCGCGCTGCGGCTGAAGGCAATATGAAAATCGTTAAGACTCAGCAGTGTCGCAGCGGCGATCCCGGCGAGCGGGCCGGACCATTGGCGGGCGACCCACCAGATCAGCGGGATCGTCAGCGTGCCAAAGAGTAGTGAAGGCAACATCGGGGCGATGCCCTTGTCACCGAAGAGAATGATCGACCACTCAATCAGGGCCGGGACGAGCGATGGGGCATAGAGGTGGCGGTGGGGGAATTCGTTACCTTGATCAGGGAACAAGAGGTTGGAGGCGTAGACTCCTTCGTCGAAGTGTTCGATCGCCATTGCCGAAGGGAACGCGAAACGGACGGCGGCTCCGAGGAACGTGATGGCGACGATGGCCCAGAACTCGTAGCGCGAGACGGGGTTCTCCGACGAATCACAGGCGGGATCGGATTGGGCGGCAATTGCGGTCACGAGATGACTTTCGGGCTGACGTCGTTGTTTGGTGTAGGCTGGCAGTGTGTGGTCAGTCGGTCAACGACGAACTCGGCATAGGAGACAAATGAGACCGATGGGACGAATACGTCCCAAGTGCCTCATCGATCCTATTGAACGACGCTTGATGGAGCTGTATTTGCCGCCCTGAATTTCAGGCATCGATTTCACAAGCCATAAAGTCGCCGCACATTTGCGGTTCTTCCCGGCTTGCCAAGGCATTGATTGTAAGACCTGTATTAATACCAACAGATTTACGCAGCTTGCCAAATTTTTGGTTGGATTGCGGAAGTGGTGTAGTGCGGCGTCCAGTGAACGCACCACTCGCAGCGATTCGCTGATCGAAGAAATCAAAGGACTTAAAGGACATCGCCTCGGTTTGCCGAAAATGATGTCCAGACAGTTGGCGACGGAACGATTCACCGAACCGCGGGAAGCGATTGTCCTGCGGTTCCTGAAACAAACGCCGACATAAGGGGGGCTAGTCGCTTGGTGTTTTGTGTTCGCGATCCGCGGGCCTCATGACACCTTCGCGACCAGCCGTAGGCGATGACGGTCTGGTGGCGCGAGCTGCTTACCCCTCTGGATGTCGTAAGGGAGTTTTCAGCAGGATCGGAACGGAGTCAGAATCGGATTCTGCGTTCAGTCGTACTGGCGGTGGCGGAGCCATCTCCATTGGAACAAAACCCTGAGACAGCCCCAACCCAAACTGGCAATGGTCCTCAAGTAGGTCCCGAAGACAACAAGAGAAGCCATTGCATCGGGGGGTGCCGGCGTGGAAGAGATCGAATTCCACTCGGTACAGAGTATGTGATTGGAGCCCGCGATGAAGACGATCTTCACTACTGGTCAGGTAGCAAAGATCTGCAAAGTAGCACCCCGCACGGTGAGCAAGTGGTTTGATTCGGGACGCCTTCGCGGCTACCGAATTCCCGGCTCCCAGGACCGACGCATTCCTCGCGAACATCTGATTCGCTTCCTCAAAGAGCATGGTATGCCTTTGGGAGAGCTGGAAGATGAAGCGATGGGCAAGGTCTTGATTGTCGGCACCGACCCCGTGATCCGCGGCAGCCTCAACGAGATGATGGGCTCAGATGAGTTCAAGCTCGAAACGGCTCAAAGCGGATTCGAGGCCGGCATCCAGGCGGAAAGCCTGCATCCTGATTGCGTCGTCATTGACTTCGCGATGGGCCGCAGCGACGCCTTGATGATCGCTGGCAACCTGCGGAAGAACCCGGAGTACGCCGAGACGGTCTTGATTGGCCTGCTCAGCGATGAAGACAACGCCAGCGGTTTTGACCGCACGATCTTCAACGAAACGTTTCGCAAGCCATTCGATGTGGCTCTGTTGGCGGAACGAGTTCGGACTCTCGTGGGTCGCAAGAAGCAACTCGTGTAACTTCGCAGATGTCAGAGGAACTCACCGCCGGAGCTAAGTGTTTGGAACCAAGGAAGGCTCCGCGGCAGTCGGTTCCCAGACAAAGTAGCCTGATCAGCGCGAAAGCGAATGAACTCGGCCGGAAACGGCCGAGTTTTTTTGTTGCGCGAATGCTTGCACACGCGAAAGTCTCCCGACTCCATCTGATCCGCCTCCGGTTCCCTGCCGTAACGCGACCGCTAAACTTCCTCCAGCCTCAAGCTGAAGGGAGTTGTTCATGGCTGTTGAATCACAAACGAATGACGAACGGATTTCCGCCCTGACGGCTCACACTTGGAACCCGCAGCCGGCGCCGGCCAAATGGGTCCAGACGGTGTTGGACGATGCCGTTCAGCGGAGTCCGTTTCTTGCGCGGCTGCGTCGTCGCATGTTCGACGAGACGGGAACGCGGCTGCTCGATTGGATCGACCGCTTCGCCCTGCCGACGGGGGACAAGTCTTTGGAAGAGTTGAGCCATGTCGGCTATCTGCCAGACACCTCTCTTCCGAATGCCCGAGCTTGGACGCATCCTCTCGGATTGTTTCCGCGAGTCCGCACGCATGTCGGTAAGAGTCGGCAGGTGGTCATCAAAGTGGAAGCAGTCGCCGATTTTCTCGCCGCACAAAAACTCGCAGGCGCGGCGATTCAGGGCGCGGAATTCGCCTCGGTTCGTCGAGCGCGTGTTGCCACCGAGAACGGCATCGAGGTTTGGGCCATCGAGCGACACGGTTCGCTCGCCTTTGAACCGGACCTCAACAAACCGGTTCCGCTGGCCGCGATCGCAATGCACTTGGATGCCTTTCGTCAGCGGCGGCGCAACTTCGACATTGATGCCGACGGCTTCGCTCTCGCCAGTCAATTGGCCGACGCGGCGATTGCAGACCTCGGTCGGGACCGTACCTGCGATTTGTTCTTCACGGCGGAGCGAGATTATTGGCAGAGCCGCAACAGCGCCGGTCGCGCTCAGCACGCCCGACAAGCGGCTCTCGGACTCGGCTGGGCGAATCACGATCATCACACGTATCGGTCGAGTCGTGAGCAATTCACTCGGCTGATTGCCTTCCTGGAGAAGTTGGGCTTCCAGCTTCGCGAACGATTTTACGCCGGTCGCGAGGCGGGTTGGGGGGCGCAAGTCATCGAGCACCCAGTGACCGGCGTGACGATCTTCGCCGACGTCGACTTGTCACCGGAGGAAGTCTCGCAGGACTTTTCCCACGAGCCACTGCCACCACGCGACCAGCTCGGCACCGTCGGATTGTGGTGCGAATTGCATGGAGAGGCCTTCTTGCAGGCGGGGCTGCATCACCTCGAATGCCAATTCGATTTCACCGCGACGCGCGATCAACTGGCTGCAGCTGGAATCGAGACGATGCCGCCATTCACTGATTTTCCGTATCTCCGGCAAGCATTCACGCGCGGTGAGATTTGGCCGGTGATGCCAGAACGGATCGAACGATTGCTGGCGGCAAAACGGATTACTTTCGAGCAAGCTCAGCAGTTTTCGAACAACGGCGCGATCGGCTCGCACTTGGAAATCTTGCAACGGGATGACGGCTACAAGGGCTTCAATCAGCACGGGATCAGCGAGATCATCTCAGCAACCGACCCACGCCGCACGTGAATTAATGGCGCGATGATCTCACGTCGTGTAGTCCGCATTCAGCCGGACGTACTCGGCGGTGAGATCGCTGGACCAATAACGAACCCGTGCGGTGCCGAGCTTCAGCGTCATCTCGATGTGCGTGTCGCGATTGTTGCGGATGCTATCGCTGACCGTCTTTGGATCGAACGGCAGCGGTGCTCCGTCCCGATAAACGTCGAGTCCGTTGATGCGCAGTGAGATGTCTTCTTCCCGCAGGGGCACGCCGGCGTATCCAGCGGACGAAACGATGCGACCCCAATTGGGATCGGCTCCGTGGATTGCCGTCTTGTTGAGCGGACTGTCGGCAATGGTCTTGGCGATGCGAAACGCATCATCGCGTGTCCGCGCGCCGATCACGTCGATCGTGATGAAATGCGTGGCCCCTTCGGCATCGCGAATGATCGCAGTAGATAAGTCGGTGCAGACCTCATCGAGCATCGCCTGAAACTTCGCACGACTGTCGGTGTCGAGCGGCCCAGTTCCGGCCGCTCCGTTAGCCAGCAACAGCACGGTGTCACTGGTACTCATGTGCCCTTCAACGCTGATGCAGTTGAAGCTCTGATTGACGGAAGCCCGCAGTGCTGCGTCGGCTTCAGTCGGCGTCAAATCGGCGTCGGTCATGATCGCACACAGCATCGTCGCCATGTTCGGAGCGATCATCGCCGCTCCCTTGCAGGCTCCGCTGATGCGGACCGTTTTGGTGCCGATTGCCCCGCGCAACTCGGCGGATCGAGTCGCCTGCTTCGGCACTGTGTCGGTGGTCATGATCGCGCGCGCGGCCAAATCAAACGCGGCGGGAGTGCTCGCGAGGGCCGCCGCTGCCTGCGGGATACCCACTTCGAGTTTCTCCATCGGCAGGAACCGACCGATGACTCCCGTCGAACAGACGAGCACATCGTCCGCACGGCAGTTCAACGACTTCGCAACCGCCGCTGTCATCCGCTGAGCATCCAAAAATCCTCGATCACCGGTTGCCGCGTTCGCATTTCCAGAGTTGATCACAACCGCCCGACCGGTCGCGCGCGGCACTCGTTCGCGACAGACCTTGACCGGTGCTCCGCAGACAAGGTTCGTCGTAAAGACTCCCGCCGTCGCGGCCGGACGATCGGAAACGAACAGAGCTAAATCGAGTCGCCCGACATCGCCGCGAACTCCGCAAGCGACACCAGACGTTTGAAAACCGAGCGGCAACGAAAACTCAGACATGATGAACTCCAACAGCAGGTCAATCGAAGAACGCCGCAAAATGTAGCCCTGTCACTCCGCGACAGGAAACCCGAACGCTTTACGGATGTCGTCCGCGCGTCCGACGAGTTTGCGTTGATCTACCCGAATTGGGCCTTCGGCAATCCTGTCGCGGAGTGACAGGGCTACATGGTCGTCGCCAACCACAGCGCAATCTCGCAGGCTTGCAGGTAGCTGGGGACATGCAGCACTTCATCGGTCGTGTGGATGCCCGATTGTCCACATCCGAGCGTGACCGTCGGCAGACCATGTGCGGTCAGCCAATTGGCGTCGAGGCCGCCGTTGCTGACACGCGTTTCGGGTTCGAGCCCGATCGAACGGATCGCTTTGCAGGCGGTGACGACCGACGGTTCGGTGGGCGCGAGCCGGAACGATTCGTATTTATGCTCGGCCTGGAAGTCGACTCGGCCCGGTTGGCCGGCATCGGTACGGATTTGCAGGGCGGCTTTCGTGAAAGACTCTCGAAAGGCGTTGACGATCTTAACGCGGAACTTGGGGTCGTGACTGCGGGCTTCAGCCCGCAGTCGTACGCGGGAAGTCACGACGTTGGTTGCGTCACCGCCGTTGATGATGCCGATGTTACTCGTACCGCGATGCTTACCTTTGACGATCAGCCCATGCCAACCATTGGTCGCGAGATCGGCGATCGCGAGGCTCGCCATCGCGATCGCGCTGGCACCCTGCTCGGGATGGGCACCAGCATGAGCGGGCGTACCGAAAACGTCGATGTGAATGTCGTAGGCCCCGGTCGCGCCGATCGCGACGGCGTGAGCGGCTCCACCGTCCCAATTGAAGCAGAGCTTTGGGTTGCCGAGTGCTCGTGGTTGAACGTGCCGTGCTCCGAGCAGTCCGATCTCTTCCTGCACCGGCCAGAAGAACGTCAGTGGCGGATGTGGCAGCTTGTGTTTCAGAATCGTCAGCAACGCGTTGAGAATCACGGCTGCGCCAGATCGGTCGTCGCCGCCGAGCGCCGTGTTCGGATCAGCCGACTTGATGAGGTCGCCGTCTCGCACCGGTTTCGCTCCAACGGCCAGCGGGACCGTGTCGACGTGAGCCATCAGCAATCGTCGCGGCCCACGCTTTGTGCCGGGGAGCTTGACGATCAAGTTGCCAACTTCGCCGCCAGCAGAACTGCGTTTGTTCGCGTCGTCGATCGCGACTTGCGAGTCGGGGACCCCCGCGCGTTTGAGAGCATCGCGCAGGAATTGGACGACTCGGCCTTCCTGAGTGCTCTTGCCCGGAATGGCGATGAGGTCTGTGACTCGTTGAATTGCGACGGTGTGATTGAAGTGCGACATGCGGCGGAATCTATGCCGCGTCGTGGAGGAGTTCCAGACGACCTTCGGTCAGGCGAACAAGACGATGTGCGGAGCGGGCGAGGCTCTCGTCGTGCGTGACCATCACGATCGTCAGACCTTCCTGCTCGTTGAGGTTTCGCAGCAGGCCCATGATCTCCTGGCCGGTGCCGGCGTCGAGGTTTCCAGTCGGCTCGTCGGCGAGCAGGATTTCCGGCTTCGCGACAAGCGCGCGAGCAATTGCGGCCCGCTGCATCTCACCACCGGAGAGTTCGTTCGGTTTGTGCTTGAGCCGATGCGTGAGTCCGACCTTTTCGAGGATCTCTTCGGCAGCGGCTCGGAACTCGCGACGACGTTTCCAGTAGCTGACCATCGAGTGCCGGATCATCAACGGGGCAAGGACATTCTCCAAGACCGTCAGTTCCGGCAGCAGGTGGTAGAACTGAAAGACAAATCCGAAGACGCGGTTCCGCAGCTCATCGCGAGTCTTCTGAGGCAAGTCGTCGATGCGGTCGCCGTCGAGCAGCACTTCGCCGACGCTGGGCGAATCGAGCAAGCCCATCACATGCAGCAGCGTACTCTTGCCGGAACCGGACTGGCCGACAATCGAGAGGAACTCGCCACGACGGATGTTAATCTCGACGCCGTGCAGCACCGGGATTTGAAGATCCCCTTTGCGATACGATTTTTCGAGCGCGATACTCGCGAGATGGATCGGTGCGATCGGCGTGGGCTGCATGAGCCGTCGGGTGGTTTCGAGGGCCAGAAGTTCGGTCATGACTGAAGACCTTGGACTGCGATGTGTCAGCACCGCTTTGAATTTGATCGGAAGTTTGGTCCAAAGCGGTGCTGACACACCGCACTCTCAGTCTATTCGTACCTCAGCGCCTCGACCGGATGCAGCCGGGCGGCTCGGCGAGCGGGGAGAACACTGGCCAGAACGGCGATCATCACTGCGGACAAGGCCACCCAGATCACCATCGTCGCACTGACATCCGTCGGAATTTTGGGGAAGTAGTAGATCGTCTCGTCGAAGATCTTGCGGCCGGTCAGCTTAGACAGTCCTTTTTCGATGTTGTCGATGTAGGTCACAAACAACAGGCCGATCGCAACGCCGACTCCACTGCCGACGATGCCCAGCGCCAAACCGTACGACAGGAAGATCGTCATCACGCCGCGGGACGTGGCCCCCAAGGCTTTGAGGATGCCAATGTCGCGCGTCTTCTCGACAACGATCATGTAGAAAATCGCCAGGATGCCGAATCCGGCGACGGTGATGATCAAGAACAGCAGCACGTTGAGGATCGCTTTCTCGATCTCGATGGCTGCCAGCAGCGGGCCTTGTTTTTGTTCCCAAGTGCGAACCGAAAACAATCCGGGAGGCAGTGCCGTGCTCAGCCGTTTGACGATCTCTGCGGCTCGGTCGTAGTTCTTCAGTTTGATCTGAATTGAGGTGACCGCGCCGTCTTTCGTCTGCGGATCAATCATGCCGCGAACTTTTTGCAGCTCCTCGAGATTGCAGAAGACGAGGTTGCCGTCGTACTCGCTCATGCCGCTTTTGAAGATGTCCACGACGGTCGCATGAAAGCGGACGGGTTCGGGGCGTCCCGCCGAAATCGTGCTGATCATGACATCCTCTCCGGGGCGGATGATGCGCATCACTTTGGCTTTGCCGGTTTCCTCGTCGGTGTAAACATATTCGACCAGCCCCGCGCCGACGTACAGCCGCGCTCGTTGAGGAGCAGCGGGATCAACGGCAATGGCCGGTTCCTCGCCCTCTGAGAAGTCTGGAGGCGATGCCGTTTCGGCGTCCTTCGAAGTCTTCGCGTTGATGGGCTCAAACAGCGTGCTGGGATCATGGTCCAGGGCTTCCGCTTCGGGCTGCGAACGTTTCCGTTCCCACTCCCGCTGTTCCAGGAATCTCTGCTCGAGTTCGATACGATGCCGGCGATCCTCGGCCGCGTCGGCGGTCAATTCCCAGCCGACTGGCTCATCCGCCGAACGGAGCGGTTCACGAACGACTTGGCCCTGCTCTTTGATCTGCTGATAACTGTCGAGGCTGGTTTCGAACAGACCCGCGATCGGGCTGACGTCAGACTTCGTGCGTGGCTCGATACCGATCAGCTGCACGGTTTTCATGACCGGCTGCCCACGGTAGTCGTAGGTCATCATGCCGTAGATCTCGACCATCGCCGCCAACGATTCGATGTCGTCGCCGCCCACTTCGCGGATGATCGTCATCCAGCGATTCGTGTCATGCACGCCGTCAAGGCTGTTAGTCTCGACGACGACATCGGAGAGGATGCCGTGAATCCGGCTCCGCATCTCCGTGCCGAAGCCCGACATCACGCTGTTGACCACGATCATCGTGGCCACGCCGAGCATCACGCTGATGATGCTGGCTAGTGCAATGAATCGCGTCCGCAGATACCGCACGCACAACAACAGCTTGTACATCGCCAATCCTTTGGCTGGGAAAACAGTGAGAGCCGGGAGTCTAGGCCATGTGCCTGACTCGCAAAAGAGCGACTTGAGACTTGCTCGTTCAGCCGCACGCCGCAGGCACGTGGGTTGGGAAATCGACTGATCTCTAAAGACGCGCGTGCCTGCGGTTCAACGAGGAATTGCGGACGTCCAGATCACTCGCGAGGAATTGGCTGCGGGTCGCCTGCCTCGCGGAACTTGCCCGTTTGCAGGAATCGAACCGTTGCCTTGTGTACTGTTTCATTGCGGTTCAGAGCCAGATGCAACTCCTCGACGAACAGAAAATCTGCCGCGCCGGGTAAGCGTGTGCTTTCGAGACTGACGATCCCGTCGTCATCGCCAGGAATCAGCGGATTGAATCCGCTCGGGGGATGCCCGCCGGCAATCACGGCGAAATCGATGTCTGGTGTCGGCAACTTCTTGAGGAATCCGCCTGAATCCGTGACGAGTTGTTGTCCCGCCGGGCCGAAAATCGTTTTAAAAACCAAATTGGCGTTGCCGCGCATCAGGTCCGCCAGTTCGGCTCCTTTCTGCGGCGAGCCGACGAGGACCAGCCGAGTCAGCCGCTCGTCGTGATGCCTGGCTCGGTACGTTCGCGCGACGACACCTCCCATGCTGTGAGCGACGATGTGCAACCGTTCGATGCCGTCAAGCGATTCGATCACTTCATGCAGGTACTCGGCCGCGGTGTCGAGATCGACGCGCGTACTCGGATAGTCAAACGGAAAAACTTGGAAGCCGGCTCTTTCCAGCGGCGGTCGATACGCGGCCATCGACTTCGAAGAGCGAATGATCCCGTGGACGAGCAGAACTCCCTCGCCCGACATTCTCGGGAGTTTTCGCTCCCGTTTAATTTCGTCAAGTTTCGCCTGGCATTGCTCGCGCGTGCCCCAAGCATGCCGTACGTCGTCGCCGTCGATCAGCCGGTAGTGCTTCGTGAGAACATTTCGCTGAATTCGCCAGCCATAAAAATGAGCAACATCCCCCCAAAACTCGCGTCCACCCAGCGTCTTCGTCGGCAGGTTCGGCGCGGCGGCAACGGGAGTTTGATCTTCGTCAGTCTTGGGGGATTCCTCTTCGGCGAGCAAAGTTACGACAAAAATCGCTGGCATAACCCACACGATGCCGGCGAAACAACGATGAGGCATGAGCACCTCGCGAAGAAATAATTCCAACCGCTTCACGGCTTGGCGAGCCGGCGATACGGTTTCAACGATACCTCATCGCAGCCAGTGCGCGAATTCGAGTCGGCGGATGGGCACTCCTGCCGGTCCTGTCTTTGAATAAAAACCAGAAAACCGGGCGGGCTGGAGTGCCCATCCGACTTTCCATGACCGCGATTCGTTTCAGGAGCCAACATGCCACTCATCACACTAACGGACCGGGCAACAGGCTCAACCGCGCGAATTGCCCCAGAGTTGGGCTTCAACTGTTTCGAGTTCAACGCACGCGCACGCGACTGGACGATCCGAGTGCTGGAAGCTGACCCGGCTTTCGCGGACGGTTCGCTGCGGCCGAGCGGGCATGGCATTCCGATTCTGTTTCCGTTTCCAAATCGGATCCGCGACAGCCGTTTCGTGTGGGACAGTCGTGAATACATCATCCCAGCTAACATCGGGTTGCATGACAAGAACGGTCACGCGATTCACGGATTCTGCCTCGATCGGCCTTGGCGAGTCACTGAACAAGGGGATCGATTCGCTGTCGGACAGTTTCAGTTGTCGATCGATGCCCCAGAACGGCGACCTCTCTGGCCAGCCGATTTTCGGATCGAAGTTTGCTACGAATTGCGAGGCAGTTCGCTGCGCTGCGATATCCACATCGAGAATCCGGACTCGGTCCCGTTGCCTTGGGGGTTCGGCACACATCCGTACTTTCGCGTCCCGTTGGACGCAAGCAGCCAACTGACCAGCTGTTTGATCGAAGTCCCCGCGAATCAAGAATGGGCGTTGCGGGACTGCCTGCCGACTGGCGAACGCCACGAAGTCCCACGTGAAAAGGACTTGCGCGAGGGGGAGTACCTCGACGTGTTGAAGCTCGACGACGTACTGACTGATCTGGATGACTCAAACAACGTGGTGTCCTGTTCGATTTACGACGAAGCGGCGGGCCTGCAAATTCGACAGCGCTGTGGTTCCGAGTTCCGCGAGTACGTCGTCTTCACGCCACCCGCCCGACCCTGTGTCTGCCTGGAACCGTACACCTGCGTGACCGACGCGATCAACCTGCACGCTCGCGGTGTGGATGCCGGCCTGCGAGTTTTGCCCCCTGGTACCCAATCTCACTTGTGGTTTGAGATTACAGCCGGCACGCTGTTGTGCTGAATTTGGAAAGCGGGGATTCATCGCCGCTTTCCTTAGCCGTGGAACTGCTGGTTTGCGAAAGTGGATAAAAGTCACATCGAATAAAAGCGGCTTCGCCGCGAGGGAGACCGGGGATGAATCCCCGGACTCCAAAGTTGGGAGTTTGATCATGCCCCGATCACGATTCTTTTGTCGCCTGCTGGCCATCCTCGTCGCGCTGTCACTTCCGGCGGTCGCTCAAGACAAACCTGCCGACACGCCGAACGCCGAACTGTTGCGGCGATTGCAGGAGAAGGTCGATCAACTCGATCGCGATTTAAAGAGCGTGCTGAAGAACGCACCGAAGACGCTCCCGGAAAATCCGGAGGATCGCAAGCTCGTGCCGATGCTCGAAACCCCCGTGGTTCAGAGTTTCAATTTTGGCGTCCGCAATGGCCAAGCAGTTGAGCATCGGCTCTTCGTCGCCAAGCTGACGCTCATCAATTTGACGGCTGAAGCAAAGACCATCGAGGCTCCGCAGATCACGCTCGATGCCGATGGCAACTCGCTAAAAAACGGAGTGCTCGATGCACAAATTCTGAATTATGCGATCAACATCGGCCAGCAGGGGTATCCACTGAATCAAATCAAGCCGACAGCATCGATGAAGATCGCGCCCGGTCAGACCGCCACAACGTGGATCATCTTCAGCGGCCTGCCTCGCGGACCTGGACTTCCGAAACTGAAACTGAGCATCGCATCTGGCGAAAAGCCGATTGAGATCGACGTCAACGCCTGGGCGATGTCGAAGTTGGACGTTTCCTCGAAGCGGCTGGGCCCGCGCAGTTGCCTCGCACTGCTGACAATCGGCGGTGAATTGAACTTCATCAGCTATGGAGCGCTCGTCGAAGAGCTGGAGCGGCTCGCGACGCAGAAAGTTTCTCGCGTCGTCATTCGTTGGGCTGAAGGTGCTCCGGCGATCGACATGAATCTGAGTTATCAGTTCATCGGGATGGCCCAGAGCCTCGGGCGTACTGACTTGCAGAACTCGCAAATTCCGTCGTTGCCGCAGTCGTTCACCGAGTTTCGCCTGGCCGAATTGCCCGGAGCGAATCAGGCTCAAGGAAACTACGGGGTGAACAACTACGGGTTGGCGATGAATCCCGTCGCGATGGCCAATGCGTCGATCGTTCACAAGACAACGTCCGATGCCGTCGTCGCCGCGCTGCGCACCGCGTACGAAGTGTTGCCGCGCAACGAACTGCTCGACGACATTCGTTCGGCCGATCCCCTGACCCGAGCGGCGGCTGTGGCGGCCGGAGGCGGGCGACTCGCGAACGAAAACCTGCCGTTGCTTCTGCAGCTGGCCGACGACGAAGACCCGGCGTTGCAGAAGGCGGCTTTGCTTGCGCTCCGTCATTTCGGCGAACCGGAAGCGATCGAAAAAGTGCTCGGCTACGCCCGCAAAAACACCGAACCGTTGGCGTCGATGGCGGTCGAAAGCCTGGCCGGCTCGCGATACGCCGCTGCGCACGACGCGCTGCTGAGACTGCTCGAACGGGAAGGGGCCGAGTCACGCAAGACGATCGTCAAAGTCCTCGCTCAGAACCCGCGGCCGATCTGGTCAGAGACAATTTACAAATACGTACGAGATCCGCAGGGAGGCTTGGGGATCGACGGCCTGCAAGCCCTCGTTCGAGTGGGGCACCCGAAGTTGATCGAGGTGCTCAAAGACGCGCTGCAGTCGCGAGACATTGCCATCCGGGACACGGCGTACAACGAACTCGCCAACCAGCCCGACGCAGCCACTGAGGAAATCGCATTGCAATTCACGCTCAAGTTCATGGAGTCCACGCCGCCGACTCCAGCAATGCTGGCGTTCCTGACCAAGACGAAGGACCAAACCTCGATCCCATTGCTCTTGAAGCACCTGAAGAACAACGCCGGTGACCGCACTGGCCTCATCAACACGCTCGCGCAGATTGGCGATCAGACCGTGGCCAACACCTTGGTCGAACAGTACGCCACGCTGCGGCCGAACGAGCAAACGGCGGTGCTGGGCATTCTCGGTCAGCTCAAGTCGCCGGCATTTTTGAAACTGGCCGAACCGGCTTTGGATTCGCAGGATGCCAACGTCGTCAGCACCGTCTGTCTGTGGCTGCAGAACGACGGCTCACCCGCCGCCGTCAAATTGCTCATCCAGGCGTTCGAGAAAACGACGCAGCCCAACACGATTATCTATACGGCCAACGCACTCGGCCAAGTCGCCACGGCCGAGGCTCGAGTCGCAATTCGCAAGGCTCGTTCGTCGCCAGATCAAACTCGCCAGATGCAGGCTCGACAGGCGTTGCAGAACATTTACCAGCGCTCGCCGGCGATGCAGTACGTTTATCAAGCTCGCGCGCTGGAGCAGCAAAATGAACACAAGGGAGCAATGGAACTCTTCGATCAGGCGGTTAAGACCGATCCGGATCTCCCAGAGGCGTACTCTGGCCGAGCCAACGTGCAAATCCGACTCGACAAATATCCCGAAGCCAAAAAGGATTTCGAAAAAGCGCTCGCTCTCGACGACCTCAACCATCAAGCAATCACAGGCGTGGGAATCTGTTTGGCGGTCGAAGGAAAATTCGACGAAGGGATCAAACTGGTCGAAGACGTACGGTCCAAATTTCCAAACGACGGATTGTTCCTCTACAACGTCGCCTGCGTCTACGGTCGAGCCGTCGAGAAGCTTGTAAAAGACGACAAGCTCCCTGAACGGGACAAAAAGCTCGAATCCTTTCGCCGCAAGGCTCTGGATGACTTGCGCGAATCGAAGAAACTCGGCTTCAACGATCAGGACTGGATGAAGAAAGACCCGGACCTCGCCTCGCTGCACGACCAGCCGGAATTCCAGGAACTCTCCGGGCTGAAAGCAAAGGCCGATTGAGTCGGAACTTTCTCGCGGATTGATCTGTCAAACGACCCTACATTTCGCGGAGCAGGGCGGAGAATTCATTATGCAACGGTCTGTCTGGATGTTGGGTAGCTGTCTGGTGTTGACGATTGCTGGTCTCTGGGCCGTGGGCCAGGAAGCCAAGCCGCCGAGCTTCAGTGACGCTCAGAAAAAAATGGCCGCGGGCAACTTCAAGGAAGCCTTCGAGGAGTTCCGCAAGCTCGGCCTCGAACCGAAGTCCCCCGCACAGCAGATGCCGGAGACGCTCAATCAGGCAATTCAATGCCTACAACAACTCGGCCGCGTCAACGAGATCGACGAATTTCGCGAACAGGTGATCGAAGTCCACAAAGACAATTGGCGGCTGCTGCAAGCGGTGGCGAATTCGTACCTACAAGTCGATCACAACGGCGTGATCATCGCCGGCAAGTTTCAGCGCGGGCCACATCGGGGCGGCGACGGCAAACACGTTCATGCGGCCGAGCGAGATCGCGTGCGAGCGTTACAGTTGCTCACCCAGGCGATGCCGCTGGCTCTGAAGGATGACAACAAGATTGATGCCGCGCAGTTTTATTTTGAGTTTGCCCAGACGCTGCTCAACGGCATGGGACATTCTGAACCATGGAAGCTGCAAGTGTTGACGGACCTCGCGACGCTGCCCGATTACGACGACGGGTATTGGCACTGGGGCTGGCGACGCGGATGGGGTGGACCGCAGTCGGCGCATGGGGCTCCGGTCGATGCCGAGGGGAATCCGATTTTTTACTCGGTGCCGAAGAGCTATGCCGACGCGAAGTCTGACGGCGAACGCTGGCGCTGGATGCTGACTCAGACGGTCGAGCTAAATGCGACTCGCAAGCACGAAGTGTTGCTGACTCACGCGGTGTTTCTGCAAAGCCAGTTTGGGGTCGAGACGATGGCTCACTTCGGCTGGTGGTCGAAGTTCTCAGACGACAGCGCGAAAGGGGACGCGAAGACTGGATCGTTCGCGGTCCACACGCTGGGCGAGGACGAGACCATCGCGAACCTTGCGACTGGCGTGAAACGCTTCAAGCTGCCGGATGAATTCAATCCGTTCCGCATCTGGCAGACGATTATCGCCGGCGGCAAGAGCCCAGAAGGCCAGCAAGCTCGCGAGTTGATCGCTCACTTCTACGAGAACCGGCGGCAATACCCCAAAGCGGTCGATTCCTGGAAAGCGGCCATCGCCGAATACGGGCCGGGAAACGAAACCGGGCACGGTCCGCATCGACAGGTCGCTGTCGATCAGATCGTCAAAAACTGGGGCCGCTTCGAGCCGTCGCCAACGCAGCCGTCCGGCAAGGGAGCGACCGTTGATTTTCGATTTCGCAATGGCAACTCGGTCACGTTGACGGCTCATGAGCTGAACGTCGCGAAGCTGCTCGACGACGTCCAAAAATATCTCAAGAGCAGTCCGGCGCAGCTCGACGGACAGCAGATGAATCTGCACGACATCGGGCATCGGATCGTCCACGAAAATCAACAGCAGTACGTCGGAGCGAAAGCAGCCGAGTGGACGCTGAAGCTAACTCCGCGACCGAATCACGTCGATGACCGCGTCACCGTCACGACGCCATTGCAAAAGCCGGGAGCATATCTGGTCGAATCAAAAATGGCCGACGGCAACGTCAGCCGCATCATTCTGTGGGTCGCCGACACAGTCATCGTCAAGAAGCACCTCGAAGCGAAGTCGTTCTACTTCGTCGCCGATGCCGTGTCGGGACAGCCGATCGCGAAGGCCAACGTCGAGCTGTTCGGTTGGAAGCAGGAGCAAGTCGTTCCGGGCAAACCGCAGTGGAAAATCATCACCCGCAACTTCGCCGAGTTCACGAATCCCGATGGCCAATTGATGCTCGGTGCGAACCAGCAGCCACAGGAGTTTCAGTGGGTCGCGATCGCTCGCACGGATAAAGGCCGGCTGGCGTATCACGGCTTCTCACACGTTTGGTTTCAGAACCGGCACGACCCGGATTACCACGCTCGCAAGGCCTTCACGATCACCGATCGTCCGGTCTATCGGCCGTCTCAAAAAGTGCAGTTCAAGCTGTGGATTGGCGACGCCAAGTACGATCAGCCCGACACGAATACGTTCGCCAACGCGAAGGGCTTCACGGTCGAGTTGCGAAATCCCAAAGGGGAGGTTGCGTTCTCTCGGTCGATGGACGCCGATGCGTTCGGTGGTCTGGCCGGTGAGTACGAATTGCCAAAAGACGCGCCGCTCGGCGTATGGCATCTCCAATCAAACGGTTACGGCGGCGGCTCATTCCGCGTCGAGGAGTACAAGAAGCCGGAGTTCGAGGTGAAAGTCGATTCGCCGCGCGAGCCGGTCGCGCTCGGCGACAAGATCACGGCAACGATCAAAGCCAACTACTACTTCGGCGGAGCCGTCACGCAGGCGAAGGTCAAATACAAAGTCCTCCGCACCAGCCACAACAGCACTTGGTATCCCGCCGCGTCGTGGGATTGGTTCTACGGCCGAGGCTACTGGTGGTTCTGCGGCGATTACGACTGGTATCCCGGCTGGCGTCGCTGGGGATGTGCTCGGCCGTATCCGATCTGGTGGGGTCGGGGTGGTGAGCAACCAGAAGTGGTCGTCGAGCGCGAAACTGAGATCGGCGAGGACGGCACGGTCGCTGTCGAGATCGACACGTCGCTCGCGAAGGCCGTGCATGGGGACACCGATCACTCGTACTCGATCACGGCCGAGGTCGTTGATCAGTCACGCCGCACGATCATCGGCACGGGCAACGTGCTGGTCGCTCGCGAACCGTTCCGGGTCTTCGCGTGGGTCAATCGCGGCCACTACCGAGCCGGCGACGACATCCTCGCCGAATTCCGTGCTCAGACAGTTGATCAAAAACCGGTCCAAGGCAATGGTGAACTGACTCTGTACGCCATCACCTACAACGAGAAGGGTGAGCCGATCGAAAAAGCTGTGCAAACCTGGAAACTCGACACGAACGAAGAGGGCTACGCTCGCCAGCAGATGAAGGCGGCGAAGGCCGGGCAGTATCGGCTGAGCTACAAAGTCTGGGGCAATCGCCCGATCGCTGAAGGCAAAGACGAAGATCGCAAGGCCCGCGTCATCGAAGGTGGCTACCTCTTCGTCGTACGTGGCGATGGATTCGACGGCAAAGAGTTCCGGTTCAACGATCTCGAACTCGTCACCGAAAAGCGCGAATACAACGCGGGCGAGAAAGTCCGGCTGATGGTCAACACGAACAAAGCGGGGGGAGCGGTGTTGCTTTTCCTGCGGCCGACCAACGGCGTGTACCTGCCGCCGAAACTGATTCGGCTCGACGGCAAGAGCCACGTCGAAGAGATCGCCGTCGTGCAGCGCGACATGCCGAACTTCTTCGTCGAGGCGGTCACTGTTGCTGACGCTCGCGTGCATCAAGAGGTTCGCGAGATTGTTGTCCCGCCGGAGAAGCGAGTGCTCAACGTCGCGGTGCAGCCGAGCCAAGACGAATACAAGCCGGGTGCTCCCGCGAAGGTACAAGTGAAGCTGACCGATGCGGCCGGCCAACCGTTTGTCGGTTCGACCGTGCTGAGCATCTACGACAAGTCGGTCGAGTACATCTCCGGCGGCTCGAACGTGCCGGAGATCAAAGAGTTCTTCTGGAAATGGCGACGGCATCATCACCCGCAAACGGAATCGAGCCTCGCACATCACACATATCAACTGTTGAAGAACAATGAACTCGGCATGGCGGATCTCGGCGTCTTCGGCGGCGCGGTGGTCGAAGAAATGTTCGCAAACCAACTGGAAGGCGGAGCGTTCGGCCGCAACCGCAATGGCGTGATGTTGCGAAGGGGGGTTGCAAAGAGCGCGGCTCCTGGTGGATTTGGCCGCGGAGCACCGATGGAGGCTGCAGAGTCTGCGGCAATGTCGGATGCGCCAGCCGACAAAGCTGACCGCAAACCGGGCGATGGGTTCGAGGCGGAAGGCCCGTTGCCGAACTCCGTGCAACCGACCGTTCGCAGCAACTTCGCCGATACCGCGTTCTGGGCTGCCTCGGTCACGACGAACAAAGAGGGCGTCGCCGAAGTCGCGCTGACGATGCCCGAACAACTCACCGGCTGGAAAGTGAAATGCTGGGCGATGGGTCTCGGCACGCGAGTCGGACAAGGGGAAGCCGAGATCACCACGAAAAAGAATCTGCTCGTGCGCCTGCAAGCGCCGCGGTTCTTCGTCCAGAAAGACGAAGTCGTGCTGTCGGCGAACGTTCACAACTATCTGAAAATCGACAAGGACGTCGAAGCCGTGCTGGAGATCGATCGACGATTGATGCTGCCGATCAACGCATCTGAACCATTGGGTGCGAAATCGGCCGGAAACACCGGCGAAAAGCGAGATCCCAACCTGTTGCGTCTCGCGAAACGAATCCGAGTCAAAGCTGGTGGTGAGCAGCGTGTCGATTGGCGAGTCGCCGTCATCGATGAAGGCGAAGCGGTCGTCCGCATGTCCGCTCTGACCGACGAAGAATCCGACGCGATGGAAATGAAATTCCCGGTCTTCATCCACGGGATGCTCAAGACTGAGAGCTGGTCGGGAGTCATCCGTCCCGACAAGAACTCCGGTAATGTCACAATCAATGTCCCGAAAGAACGCCGAGCGAATCAGACGCGACTCGAAGTGCGGTACTCGCCGACGCTGTCCGGAGCGATGGTTGATGCGCTGCCGTATCTCGTCGATTACCCGTATGGCTGCACCGAGCAAACGCTCAACCGCTTCCTGCCGACCGTCGTGACGCAACGCATCCTGCGGAACATGGGGCTCGACCTGAAGGCGATCAAAGACAAGCGGACGAACTTGAACGCCCAGGAAATTGGCGACGATGTCGAACGGGCGAAGGGTTGGAAGCGTTTCGATCGCAACCCGGTCTTCGACGAAGCCGAAGTCGCCGCGATGGTGAAGAGCGGCCTCGAACGGCTGACCGAGATGCAATGCAGCGACGGCGGTTGGGGCTGGTTCTCCGGCTGGGGCGAACACTCGTGGCCGCACACAACCGCGGTCGTCGTTCACGGCTTGCAGATCGCTCGCGAGAACGACGTCGCGATCGTCCCCGGGGTCATGGAACGGGGCATCGAATGGCTCAAACGCTATCAAGCCGAACAAGTCCGCTGGCTCAAGAACTCCGGCAAGGACATGCTCACCGGCGAGAAGAAGACGGATCCGGTAAATCCGTGGAAGGATCGCGCCGACGCGCTCGACGCCTTCGTCTATATGGTCCTGGTCGATGCCGACCACGCGAACGCCGACATGCTGGAGTTCCTCTACCGCGACCGAGTCCAACTGCCGGTCTATGCCAAGGCGTTGTTCGGTCTCGCTCTGCACAAGCAGAAGCAAGCCGACAAGTTGACGATGATCCTCAAGAACATCGAGCAGTTCCTCGTGCAAGACGACGAGAACCAAACCGCGTACCTCAAGCTGCCGGAAAACAACTATTGGTGGTACTGGTACGGCAGTGACATCGAAGCCAACGCCTACTACCTCAAGCTGCTCAGTCGCGTTGACGCGAAAGACGAACGAGCATCGCGCCTCGTGAAATACCTGCTCAATAACCGCAAGCACGCGACCTACTGGAACAGCACCCGCGACAGCGCCATCTGCATCGAAGCGATGGCCGAATACCTCAAAGCCAGCGGCGAAGACAAACCGAACCTGCAAGTCGAAGTCCTTATCGACGGCGAACTGAAACAAACCGTCGAGATCACCCCGCAGACGCTGTTCGGCTTCAACAACAAGTTCGTGATCGAAGGAGAGGGACTGACAGCGGGAGAGCATGTCATCGAATTGCGGAAGAAGGGACTCGCCCAATCCAAAATCGAAAATCCCCTCTACTTCAACGCCTACTTGACCAACTTCACGCTCGAAGACCACATCGCGAAGGCGGGTCTCGAAGTGAAGGTGAACCGCAAGTACTACAAGCTCACGCCGGTCGAAAAGAAGGTGAACGTGGCCGGCTCGCGCGGCCAGGTGGTCAGCCAGAAGGTCGAGAAATACGAGCGAGCCGAACTGGCGAACCTCAACAAACTCAAGAGCGGCGACTTGGTCGAAGTTGAATTGGAGATCGACAGCAAGAACGACTACGAGTACCTGCTATTCGAAGACCCGAAAGCCAGCGGCTTCGAGCCAGTTGAAGTCCGCAGCGGCTACAACGGCAACGAAATGGGGGCCTACGTCGAATTCCGCGACGAGCGAGTCGCATTCTTCGTCCGAACCTTAGCCCGCGGCCAACACAGCCTCTCGTACCGCCTGCGAGCCGAAATCCCCGGCAAATTCAGCGCTCTGCCAACGAAAGCGTCTGCCATGTACGCCCCGGAACTCAAAGCCAACTCGGATGAAATCAAGCTGGCGATTGAAGACTGATCGCAAGAGTTCTTATCAGATACCGCTCCGCGACAATGGCGCTTGTCTCACCTTGTTAATTAGGTGCTACTCAAGGCAACACCAATTAACTTGACGTCGTCTCATGCAACACAGCGTCGAACTCGCGAAGATCTATGCCGAACTCAGGCACAACGCCAAAGGCTCCTGGCGCGGGGCCAAACTCCCGTTCCAACTCCCCTGCCCCGATCGCCCGCAACTGTCCGCTCCGAAAAAGGACTGAACACCGCACTTTGTAAGATGGATGCCATCGTCAGTCCGCGAGTGGTTGTATCCCCGCGTCCGTGTTGCAGCGCAGGTCACACCAAAACGTCGGCGGCAAACTCGGTGTTAGCTTGGGGAAATAGCGGTCCACGAAACCCGCATCGGCGGCAGTCTGCAACGTCCAGCGGGCATCTTTGTTTGGCAATTCAACCGACTTCAGCAACACGAACCGACTTGCAGGCCAGCGGATGGCGACCCAAGCGGCAAGCGAATCGCTGGTCACGTTCCAGGTGTGAGGCAGTGCCGCGACTTGCTCGCAGTACGATTCCTCAATGCTGACAAAAGCCATCAAATCGAGCAGCGGAACTCGGCCACGCAACCATGCCGATTCAGCGGCGGCGCGGTTCGAGGCCAGTTCCAGTTCCGGCATCAGTGTTAGCAACAGCCGTTGATTCAGCCGGATCGAATCCATCGCCAGCCAGTGTGATTGCTCGTCGTCGAGCGCGTGCGTCTCGTGCCAGCGACGCACGACGTCCGCCACCTTACCCCCCCCGCATATCAGCAATGGCCGGTCGTTTTCGAGCCTCGCGATTACCGCTCGCAAGCGATCCGGCAGATCGCTGAGATCGAGCAGACTGCCGCCAAGTTTCAGGACGGTGATGCTCATGTCTCGGCAGTGCGGTGTGTCAGCACCGCTTTGGATCGGTGGGGCCAAAGAATCCCAAGCGGCGCTGACACACCGCATTCCAAGAGTCAGTCGATGATTTTGTTGATGCCGTATTCGACGATGCCTCGTGCGCCGGCCGTCTTCAAAGCCGGAATGATCGTGCGGACCAGCGACTCATCGACGATCGTGTTGACGTCTACCCAATCGGGATCGGACAACGACGAGACCGTCGGCATTTGCAGCGCGGGGAGTTGATCGAGCACCTTTTGAAGGTCCGTCCGTCGGACGTTCATCATCAAGCCGACTTTCCCCTCGGCGTTCAGGCAGCCTTGAACCATCAGCGCGATGTTGTCGATCTTGGTTCGTTTCCAAGGATCGGCGGCAGCGGTTTTGTTCGCAATGAACCGCGTCGTGCTCTGCAACAGTTCTTCGACGATTCGGAGGTTATTGGCTCGCAGCGAACTGCCGGTCTCGGTGACTTCGACGATCGCGTCGGCCAGTTTCGGCGGCTTGACTTCGGTCGCGCCCCAACTGAATTCGACCTTCGCGGTGACTCCGTGCCTGGCGAGGTAGCGGGTCGTCAGGCTGACCACTTCCGTCGCGATCCGTTTCCCTTGCAGGTCTTTGACCGTCTTCACCGGCGAGTCGTTCGGTACGCACAGCACCCAGCGCACCGGGTTGCGGCTGACTTTGGAAAACATCAACTCGCAGATTTCAGTGACGTCGGCATTCGTCTCTTGAATCCAGTCGAACCCGGTGATGCCCGCGTCGAGTACCCCCTCTTCGACGTACCGCGCCATTTCCTGAGCGCGGATCAACATGCACTCGATTTCGGGATCGTCGATCGTCGGGTAGTAGCTCCGCGACTGGAACTTAATGTTGTACCCCGCACGCTGAAACAGCGCGGCGGTCGCCTCTTGCAGGCTGCCGGCGGGAATTCCGAGCTTGAGAATGTTTTCGGGCATGATGGATTTCGCAGGGTGGGACCAGCGCAGCGCCGGCCCATCAGTTTTTAGTGGTATTCAATGGTGGGGAGCGCGAAGTGAAACGTTTTCATTCCGCGTTTCGCGCTCTGAGTTCGCTACAGGTATTCGTTGATGATGTTCTCGATCATTTCTTGTCGGCCGGAGGCGTTCGGGGCGGGGTTGCCTTTGCCGAGCATGTACTTTTCCAGCTCGGTGAAGCCGACTTTGCCTTGTTCGATTTGCTGTCCGATGCCGCTGTCGTAGCTGCTGTAGCGCTGCTTAATAAGGTCGGAAAGGATGCCCTCTTTGCGGATCGCGGCAGCGATCTTCAGGCCGCGAGCGAACGCATCCATCCCGCCGATGTGGGCGTAGAACAGGTCGAGCGGCTCGAACGATTCGCGGCGGACTTTCGCGTCGAAGTTGACGCCTCCCGGTTGCAATCCGCCTTGCTTCATAATGACCAACATGCACTGCGTCGTGAGATAGATGTCGGTCGGGAACTGGTCGGTATCCCAGCCGAGCAGCAGGTCGCCGGTGTTCGCATCGATACTGCCCAGCGATCCTTGAATCGAGGCGTATTCCAGTTCATGCATCATCGTGTGGCCGGCGAGCGTCGCGTGATTCGTCTCGATGTTGAGCTTCACGATCCCTTCGAGTCCGTTCGCGCGGATGAAGTTCAGGCATGCGGCAGCATCGTAGTCGTATTGATGCTTCGTCGGTTCTTTAGGTTTCGGTTCAAACAGGAATTGCCCTTTGAAGCCGATGCTCTTGGCGTGATCGTGTGCCATGTGCATGAACTTCGCGAGGTGATCGAGTTCGCGTTTCATGTCGGTGTTGAAGAGGTTCATATAGCCTTCGCGACCACCCCAGAAGACGTAGTTCTCGCCACCGAGTTCGTTGGTGACTTCGAGCGCCTTCTTCACCTGAGCGGCTGAGTACGCGAAGACGTCCGCGTTGCAGCTTGTGGACGCCCCGTGCATGAAGCGCGGATTCGAGAACAGGTTGGCGGTTCCCCACAGCAGCTTGATGCCGGTCTTGGACTGAGCCTCTTTGAGCTTCTCGGCGACAGCGTCGAGGTTCTTATTCGACTTGCGGAGATCCGATCCTTCGGGAGCCACATCGCGATCGTGGAAGCAGTAATACGGCGCGCCGAGTCGCGAGATGAAATCGAATGCCACATCGACTCGGTTGAGCGCATTCTTCAGCGAGTCGCTGCCGTCGTCCCAGGGACGCTGCATCGTGCCGGGGCCGAACGGGTCGGAGCCGGTTCCTCGGAACGTGTGCCAGTAGCAGACAGCGAACCTCAGCCAGTCCTTCATCGAGCGGCCTTCGACGGACTTGTTCTCGTCGTAGTGCTTGAAGGCCAACGCTCCCTTTTTGGCTTTCGGGTCGAAGGGAATCTTGGCGGGGACATTCGGAAAATAGCTGCTCTTGGCCATGAGTTGCTCTGCTGAGTTGCGAGATTCTTGAAGAACTTCGCGAGATCGGCCACGACCGGCCGCCGCGCGGTTCGGCAGGGTAACGGGCGTCGATCCGTTCGCCAAGAATCGACTTGTCGCCTGATTTGAAGATGCGGTACAAGCCCCAGTCAGTCTAGCCTTTAGGCCGCATAACGAGGCAAGGATGCCCATGCAGAATTCGCGTTGGTGGAATGGAATCATCGGTGGCGTGAGTGGACTCGCGCTGGTCAGTGCCGTTTGCCGGTTTTGGCTCAGTGCCGGTACGTCGTTGCCCGCTCAGACGGCATTATCGGTGACGTTGCTCCTGGCTGTTGTCGCGAATGCGGTGCTGCCCACCCGATGGCGACTCGGATTATTGTCCCAGGCCATCCGATTGTTTTCGCTCTCGGCATGGCTGGTCTTGTTGCCGGGCCTCCTCGCAATCGCATGGAGTCTGATCGAGGCCTCGGGCATGGATCTCTCCACCTCCACGGTCCGCCAATGTATTTGTTTGACGTTGGTCGCTCTCGCGGCATTGGGAGTTCCACTGCTGTGTGCCCTGGGATTGAGTTCGTCAAAACGCGAAACATTGTTTGGAATTTCATTCGCAGTGTCGGCCGCCGTCGGTGGCGCAGGCCTGTCGACATTCATCGGTCCAGATGGCTGTGGATTGGTTGCGTCCGTTTGCGGATTGATCGCCTTCGTGACCGCAATCGTCAGTTGGTCTCGCAACGTGGAGCCCGTTTCCAACGTGCCTCCTTCGCCAACCGCGAATCTGACCGGTTACTTTGGAAACGCGTCCCACATCGTCGCACTGATCTCCGTGGGGATGCTCTGGGTAGTTGGACAGCGGCTCTGTCGACAGCTCGTGCCCGATTCGTTCGCGTTGATGACGTGGGAATCGGCCGTGCTCGTTGTGGGAATCGTGGTCGGTCGATGGCTGTCCGATGACGGCCGGCAGCGTAGTTTGTTGGTCAGTGGATTGGGCCTGTCGTGCTGGACATGGCTGAGTCTTGCCGTGCTCCCGCTCGGTGTTCGTCTGGCATTGTGGGAGACCTCGACGATCTCGCACGTCTGGTTGTTGCAGTCATTGAGGCTGGCAATGGCAACGCTTGTGCTGGGGCCAATCGCTCTGAGCTGCGGAGCCTTGATTGGCCGACGTGGCTTCGTCGTGAGGGTCACGACGGGGATTGGTTCCGCAACGTTGGCGATGTGGCTGATGCCGTCAATTGGCGTCTGGAACTCGTCGCTCATCGCAGCAACGATGTTGCTGCTCGTAGTAGCGGATGGACTTCGCAGGATCGGCATTCTTGCCCGTCCGGGGTCGGGCAAGAGTGCCCAACCTACGCTTCGACGCTGCGTTGTCGCGGGGTTGGTACTCTTCAGTCTGTCGGCTCCGACTTGGGTGCGCTATCAGCCTGCGGTGGCAGCGAAGGTGTTGTTCGATTCGGGAGTCTTTGTCGCTTCGCGAGGGCCGACACCCTGGGAACAACTTCCCGTTTTGGACGAAGGCCGCGCGGCGAGCGTCATCGAAGGGGATCGCGGAACGCTGACCGCCTGGATGTTTGCCGGCTCGCGATTTTTGCTACGAGAAAACGGAATTCCGAAAGGAACACTGGCCACGAATGTGAGTTTAGCTCCACGCTACTTGCCGGACTTGTTGCCGATCGTGTTGCCGCTGGTGACTCATGAGCGGCCGCAAAGCGTCTTGCTGCTCGGTTTGCGTTGTGGAGAACCGCTTGCTGCGACGACCGCATTTCCCGTGCAACGGATCGTCTGCATCGAAGCAGATCGCGGCATTAACGAGATGTGCCGAACGTTGACGTCGGACGGCGAGAACGCCTCGATGATCAGTGATCATCGGCTGGAAACGCGAGTCTGTGACCCGGCTCTGGCGACTCGCACGATCGGCGAACAATTCGATGTCATCGTCGCCTCGGCCGACCAGCCGTCGTTGCCCCAGTCGGCCAACGCATTCACCGTTGAGTCGCTGCGAACGGCCGCTCGATGCCTCAACGAGGATGGCCTGTTTGCGATCCGGTTGCAGCACATCGATCTCGGCCCCCGTGCGATTCGTGGTTTGGCGGCGACGATGTCGGCGGCATTTCGCGAGGTCGCGGCGGTCGAGATCGCACCGGGGGAATTGTTGTTTCTCGGCACTCAGAGCGAACGTGGATTCGCTCGCGCAGGGTTCCTTGAACGCTGGCAGCGTCTACACGTTCGAAAGTTACTGGCCTCAGCCGGTTGGGACTGGTGCGCTCCGTTGCGATTATCGATGCTCAATTCGGAAGCGATCGAACAACTCGTGAGTCAACCCGGAGGCGTCGTGAATGTCGCTGCGCGCTCGACGTGGCCCTTCCGTCTGCCGAACGAAGTGATGCGTTGGGAGAACAAGCAGCAACAAGTGCAGACCGAACTGGCGAAGCATAGTCGCTTCCTTCTGGCTTGGTGCGGAGACGAGGGGCAGAACGCCGACGTCGCGGCTCGGCTCAGCGAATGGGAACTCTCGCGAGCGATCATCCGCCGGCATCAGGACGAGTTTTGGGCCTACCGCAAACAAGTCAAAGAGCACATGACCGGATCGACCCGCGCGATGATTCAGCAAGTCAGCCACACGAAGACCGAGTCCGGCCTGCACCCCGATGACGATCGCCGCCTGCGCTACTTCCGCACCATCGGTGAACTGGCGAAGCAAGCCTCGCTGACCGAAGCCGACCTCGATCGCCTGCGCCGCTTCGAGTCACCATTCGATCCGCTCATTACGCCGTTCCTGCACCAAGAGGTTCTCGAATTGACCTCCCGTTGTTCTGGCCGAGATCCCGCTGCCGAGCTCAGGCACCGACTCGCCGCGATCTACTTTTCCACCGCCGCCGATCGCTCGATTCGCAACGTGGCTGACGCGCTGCAATTCGCGAACTCAACCCCGAGCGCATTCGCCAACAAGGCCGAGCAATTCGATCACCTCAACGCTCTGCTGCAAATGCTGCTCGCCCGTTGGAGTGCTCGCGGCGAATTCCGCCCGACCTCCTCGCGCGTCGCGCTCAACGACATTGAGCGCAGCATCGCCGCCGCCGAAAACTCGTTTACAACGCTCGACTCACTGGCGGCCGAGGGGATCATGCCCACTGCCGAGTGGGCCGCCCGCAAGCAACTTCTCGAACGCCGCCTCGTCCGCCCGCTGCGCACCTATCGCAGCCAAGTCCTGCAGTACCACGTGAAAAACCAGCGGACGAAAGAGGCCACCGAGAGCATGCCTCGCGACAATGCAATCGAGTAGCGAACCCATCATCGATTGTCATTCGGCAGTTCTTGCTGGATGCCGGCGGCTCACTCTGCGAAACATGGCAAACTTTTCCAAAGATTCCGGTCGTAGCGGCCGATAACGAAAGGTGTGTGTCAGATCAGATGGACTTGGTGAGAGGCTCGAATCATGCGGTGGAACGGAATCTCGGCGAGCGTGACGATGGCGTTGCTGTGCCCCTTGATGCTGGCCGCGACCGGCTGTCAAACCACCGTTGGCGGGCAAACGCTCCCGTCCCCGTACTACCTGAAGGACGACGTCCAGTACTACCCGGCCGGTCCGGAATTCAAGCTGAGCAATCAGGTCAAGGCCCTCGAAGAGTACAAGCTCGAACGCGAGAAGCTGCGAGCTGGCGTGGATGACGAAGCCGGGCAGTAGCGGCTTTTGAACTGGCAGATGCAATGTCCCTGACCAAGCAAGCCCGCAAGCGCGGTTGCTACTGTGACAAGTGGGAGACGAATCCCGCAGCGTTTGAATCGCTCGGCTATCCGCGTGGTTATTGCGGCTTCTGCGAAATCTGTGGTCAACCAGGCCATACTCAGCACTTCCCCGGGCCGATTCCGTACAGTGGCTGCTGGTGTGACCGACACTGGCGACGAATCTTGTGGTTGGATCCTCGAGCTCGGTTTGGCTGTCTCGTGTGGATCGTTGGTCTCGTGCTTGTGTGGTTCGTTCTCAAGTGGTTGCGTTGAGGCTGGAGATTTCGTGACTTCTTCTCGTTTCACAGCTTCGGCCGAATCTTCTCTTGCTTGCCACTTGACCTCGCCGAATCTCGCTGGATAGATTGCTGCCCGCTTTCTGATAGGAACTGTCATGCGATCTTCTTTGCGACTTTTGGCCCTTAGCCTTCTCCTGCGTTGACGCGGGGGCTTTGGTGTCGTTGTCGCTTTTGACCGTGCGAATACACCCTGAGCCTCCGCTGGAGGCTCAGGGTTTTTTATTTTGTCTACACCCCTCACTCGCGCTCACTAACCCGAAGCGTCAGCGAGGGCTTTGCGAGGAAACGCCCTCGCTGACGCTTCGGGTTAATTTGAGGAACCATCATGTCTGCCACTCAGCCTGACACGATCACAGTCTTCGACACCACCTTGCGCGACGGCGAGCAGTCTCCCGGCTGCAGCATGAATTCGGCGGAGAAGCTGGAAATCGCTAAGGCGCTCGTCGAACTTGGAGTGGACGTCATCGAGGCGGGTTTTCCGATCGCGTCACCGGACGACTTCGAGGCGGTGCGGACGATCGCTCGCGAGTTCGGCAACCGCACGGTCATCTGCGGGTTGGCTCGCTGCCGCAAAGAGGATATCGACCGTGCGTGGGAGGCGCTCAAAGAAGCGGAGAAGTGCCGCATCCATGTCTTCCTGGCGACCAGTCCGATCCATCGCGAGTTCAAACTCAAGATGGCCGAGGACCAAATCCTGAAGTCTACGGTCGAGATGGTGAAGTACACGCGCGACCTGATGTGCTCGCGGTCGGACATCACGACGCCGAACTTGGAGTTCTCGCCGGAGGACGCCGCTCGCACGGAACTCGACTTCCTGTGCCAAGTGGTCGAGAAGGCGATCGACGCCGGGGCCACCACGGTCAACATCCCGGACACCGTCGGCTACGCGACGCCGGCGCACTTCAAAAAGTGCATCGAGTACCTCAAGGCCAACGTGACGAACATCAACAAGGCGGTCATCAGCACGCATTGCCACAACGATCTTGGCCTGGCGGTTGCGAACAGTTTGGCGGGCGTCGAAGCAGGAGCAAGGCAAGTCGAATGCACGATCAACGGCCTGGGCGAACGAGCCGGTAATGCGGCACTCGAAGAGATCGTGATGGCGATTAAAACTCGCGGAGACTTCTATGGCGTGCGGACCAACATCAACACGCCAAAACTGTTTCCGATCAGCCGTTTGGTCAGCCGCATCACGGGCATGACCGTGCAACGCAACAAAGCGATCGTCGGTCAGAACGCATTCGCCCACGAGGCCGGGATTCATCAGCACGGGATGCTCCAGAATCGAGCGACCTACGAGATCATGCGGCCGGATGACGTCGGCTACGTTGGCTCGAATTTGGTCTTGGGCAAACACAGCGGACGGCACGCTTTCCGTGATCGTGTGAACTCGCTGGGCTTCACACTGGAGAACGATGTCTTCGAGCGTGTCTTTCAGGAATTTATCACGCTGTGCGACAAGAAGAAGGACGTGTACGACGCGGACATCATTGCGTTGATCGAAAGCCATCTCGGCGACACAAACGACGCAAGTGATCGCTGGAAGCTGGTCAGCGTGCAGACCTTCGCCGGTGCCGGCACGATCCCAACGGCAACCGTCGAACTGCAATGCGAAGGCGAGCCGACTTCCAAGCGAGACGCCGCGACTGGAGACGGACCGCTCGATGCGATCTTTCTGGCGATGAAGCGGATCACCGGCGTGTCGGGAACGCTGCGAAACTTCCAAGTCCGCAGCGTCAGCGGTGGAGAGGACGCTCAGGGGGAAGCGTTCGTCGAGATTCTCGTCAACGACAAGGCGTACCACGGCAAAGGGATCAGCACCGACATCATTCAAGCCAGCGCCGAAGCGTACCTCAAAGCCCTGAACCGAGCGATGTCCGACAAACAGCCGACGAAGCGCGTACTCGCGCAACACGACTGACAAACCTAGCCACCTCGCTCCCGCGAGGCGGTGCAAAGGCGCATCGCCGATCGAGGCGTTAATCAAATCTTTTCTGAGTGGCACCGCCTCGCGGGACCGAGGCGGCCACGTTCATAAGATCGAGATCGTGACTTCACTCGACGCAACAATTCGTTCGGAGGAGGACGCACAGTTTCGACGGGCGACTGCTTCGTTGATCGTATTGACGGCCTTGCACTTTGTCGTGGACACGGTTGCCAGCCAAGTCAGTCCACTTTGGCCAATGTTGGAGCAGCATCACCATCTGCCGACGTTCTGGATGCTGTTCATCTGGACGATCGCGGGGTCATTCAGTCAGCTCGGCTTCGCGATGATCGGCGACCGAGCGGCCAGTCGTTGGCTGGTCTGGCTGGGGCCGGCCGCCAGTTGCGTTTGCCTGGGATGTCTTGGTCTGTTCGAGCACCCGATCATGCTGGCCGGACTACTGACAGTCGCCGGCATGGGGATCTCCGCGTTTCATCCCGAAGGAGCGACGCTCTCGGGTAACTGCTGGCCGAACGCTCGCAGCCGAGCGGTCTCAATCTTCGCGATGGGCGGCTTCCTCGGTCAGTCGGTTGGACCGCCGAGCAGCGGTTGGGTGGTGACTCGATTCAATCTGAGTGCTTTGACGTACGGCATCGCGATTGGGTTGTTGCTGATGCTCGCGCTGCGAGTCGTCTACCGCCCGGCCCACTCGGTGAAGCGAACGCACTCAGCGGTGACAGTCAGCACGTGGAGCGTGTTCTCGCAACGCCCCGGAGTGATGTCGTTGCTGCTGGCGGCGGGGACAGTGCGAGTCATCGCAGCGGCGGGATTACCAATCACGTTCGCGTACTGGCTGACGTCGCTGGAGTTCAACAAAGCGGAGATTGGCTGGGTGCAGTCGGCATTTCTGGCGGGCTTTGGGCTGGGGAACTTGCTGGCCGCGATTGCCGTACGGCCAGAGCGAGAGCGGCTGGTGCTATGGCTGATTCCTTTGTTCTGCGTCCCTTGCCTGTTGGCAATGCCCAGCCTGACAGGCCTCGCGCTCTCGACGGCGGCGTTGGCGACAGGATTATTTTTGGGGATCGCTCAGCCGGTCTTCATCAGCTACGGGCAGCAGTTGTTTCCGGAGAGCCAGCGCGTGGCCAGCTCGATCACGATGGGGGTGAGCTGGGGGCTCGGTGGTGCGATCGTCGCCGGACTGATGGATCTCTGCGGTCGCACGAAATCGTACGAGCTAGCCTTCGTGATGTTCGCCATTGCTGTCATGGCATCGAGCGTGCTGTGCGCACTGCTCCCAAGAACGTCTCACAACTCGTCCGCGTAGCGGACTAGGCTGAAGACGTCGTAGCGGCTGAGCTTTTCGCGGCCGTTGAGGAAGTCGAGTTCGATGACGAACGCGCAGCCGGCGATCGTGGCTTGAAGTTGCTCGACCAGGTTGACGCAGGCGAGCATCGTGCCACCGGTGGCCAGCAGGTCATCGACGATCAACACGCGATCACCCTCGGTGAGCGCATCGACGTGCATATGCAGCGTGTCGCTGCCGTATTCGAGTTCGTAGGAAAATGCCTGCGTTTCGAAGGGCAACTTGCCCGGTTTGCGAACCGGAACAAACTTGGCATTCAGTTGCAGCGCCAGCGGAGCCGCGAAGATGAACCCGCGAGCCTCGGCCGCGACGATGGCGGTCACACCGCAGTCAAGAAAGTGTGCGGTGAAGCGGTCGATCACTTCGCGAAACGCCACCGGTTCAGCCAGCAGCGTGGTGATGTCCCGAAACATGATCCCAGGCTTGGGAAAATCGGGAATGCTGCGGATGTATCGCTTCAGGTCAATGTCATTCATGGAAATTTGGCTTTCAGTGAAGAGTCAGTCTCGGACCTGATCGCTTTGTCCGTTGTGACTGGTTTGGCCGCAGGAGTCACCGACACCTGTTGCAGATTGGTTCGAGCCTGCGTGACTTGTTGGGCGGTATCCGGATCGTCTTCGTAGAGTTCGACAATCGCTTGCCAAATGGCGATGGCGTCGTCTGATTGTCCTTGCTCGCGGAGTTTGTCCGCACGACTGAGCGCCGCCGGCAACCAATTCGAGGAAGCTCGCTCGGTGCGCTCGTCGAGCAGTGCGTTCAGCATTTCGTTGGCCGTTGTGTAGATGTCCCGGAACTCTGGCTGGTTTCGGGTCAACGCGATCAGGGCTCGAAGCTTGCGGATGGCCTGCGCGTAATCTCCTACCATCGAATACTGAAGTGCCAATTTCAAAAGACGCTTGGGCTCGGACGCCTTCGCCACTTCGTTTTTGTTGCGGCTTCGTTTCAGATTGTTGCGCATTTCCAAAACGTTAAAGCGATCCTTCAAAGCGTCGACGTCTCTCTCGCGCGTCCGATCTTGCTTCAACGCCTCGTCGAGATACTCACGCGCTTGGCCGATCTCGACGAGAGTGGCGCCCTCTTTGTTGGCGATCACTGTGGCTTTCGAAAGATATTCCTCCGCCGTCAGATCGCGCGTCCGAAACCACCACACGCCGCCGGCAATCAACAGCAGGAGTGCCGCGACCTGCACCCAAGTCTTGTCCAATGCCCGACCGATGGCTCCGCCGTCTTGCTGTTCGGAAAGGGCTTTGCGCATCAAGTTGCGCATGATTGTGCCGGGGCCTTGGCTGGGTGCGGCCAAATGCCGCGTTGCGTCGGAATCGTTGGCCGCGCGCTGCGACACCGACGAGGTCATCGTGGGTGCCAGTGCGGGCGAATGAGCGGATGCGACGGGAGCAGCCGGCGTCGGAATGGTCGCCTCGAGCGGAACATTCTGGCCCGGCGCATTCGGAATCAGGACCGTCGGCGCGAGCGGCAGATCCTCGTCGATTCGAGCACGACCGCCAGCCTCGGTGGCATCGCCGAGGCTGGCCATGGACGGCACAAGCGAACCGGACGCTGCCGCTTCTTCGGCGGATTTCTGCGAGTTCTGCCAAGCGTATCGCTTCTGGACCTCGGCCAGCCGCAGCGACAAGACGTATGCATCCGGAAAGCGGTTGTCGGGGTCTTTCTCCAGCAGCTTGCAAACAATCTCTTCCAACTGCCGAGGCATGTCCGTGGCATACAGGCCAGGCCGATCAAACACTCCAAACTGGTGCTTGTGCATCACGTCGAGCGACGACTTGCCACTGAACGGCGGCCGGCCAGTGAGCATCACGTACATGACCGCACCCAACGAATACAGGTCGCTCTTTTTCGTCGCGCGTTGCCCTTTCGCCTGTTCAGGAGACATGTACTCGGCGGTACCGACGATGCCGCCGGTGACGGTCAGCTTCTGTGACGCGAAAACCTGAGCAACTCCGAAATCCGTCAGCTTGACTGAACCATCATTGGCGATCATTAAGTTCGACGGCTTGAGGTCGCGGTGGATGATGCCGGAATTGTGTGCCGCCTTGAGTGCTCGACAGATTTGCAAACAAGCGTCGATGACCTCTAACCAGGGCATGCGCTTGTCGCGTTTCAACCGCGAAGTCAGGGTCTCGCCATCGACATACTCCATGGCGTAGTAGTACAGGTCTCCGTCGTTGCCGCTCTCGTAGAACTCGACGATGTGCGGACTCTTGAGCTGCTCCATCGACACAATCTCGCGTTTGAAGCGTTCGACGAAGCCCGCCTCGCGAGCCAGCGAAGCGGGCAGCACCTTCACGGCTGCTTGTTTGCCGGTCTCTGTGTGAGTTCCAAAATAGACCGTCCCCATGCCGCCGGCGCCCAGCTTCTTGCCGATTTCCCAAGGGCCGATTTGCTTGATGTCCATGACGTGATCGCCGAATACTGGGTCGCCAGAAGTGCGAGACCACTTGAGTCTTTCGCATTGGAGCGTATTCTCACCGTCCCTCCGAGGCAACGAGCGGTTTGCAGCAGAGTTCCCTTGCCACGAAAGACCACCATGCTGATTGCCGGCCGACTTGTCAGCCCCGAAAAGATTATCTCCGGACAGGTCCGAATCGAAGGGGATCGCATCGTCGAAGTCGGCCCACATCTGGGTGTCGCCGATCAGACATTCTCCGACGATTGCTTGATCTTTGCCGGGTTCGGCGACATTCACATCCACGCTCGCGACGACGTCAGCGGACGCGAATGCTACAAGGAAGATTTCACGACAGCCGCACAAGCGGCCGTCCACGGCGGAGTCGTGCATGTCGCCGACATGCCCAACAATCATATCCCACCCATTGACGATCCCTCTTATGCCGCCAAACAAGAGGTCGTGCGGCGACGCAACGTCCCGATTCACATCACGCTATATGCCGGCATCGGACCAGGGACGCGGCCGTTGACCTCTCTGGTGCCGTACAAGGTCTACATGGGGCCGAGCGTCGGTGAGTTGTACTTCCGAAAACTCAGTGACCTCGACCAGACGCTGGCGGCGTATCGCGGTCAAGCCGTCAGCTTCCACTGCGAAGATCCGGAGCTGATGGACCAGCACCAATCCGCGCCAACACACGAGCAGCGTCGGCCGCCAGAGTGCGAAGTTTCCGCCACGTCGTTCGCGCTCAAGATGATCGAGAAATACGACCTCACTGGAAAGCTGTGCCACTACTCCGTCGAAGCCGGCCTGCCGCTGATCCGAGCGGCGAAGGCTCGCGGCCTGCGAGTCACCGCGGAAGTCACTCCGCATCATTTGTACTTCGACGAGTCCGACATCACCGACGCGAACCGCGGCTTGATGCAAATGAACCCCCCGCTGCGAGCCGTTCACGACCGTCTGGCCATGCTGGCCGCGCTGCGCGAAGGAACGCTGGACTACCTCGCGACCGATCACGCGCCGCACACGCTCGAAGAAAACGCTTGTGGCGTTTCGGGGCAACCGCACCTTGACACGTACGGCGCGTTTGTGACCTGGCTGATCCTCAAGCAAGGCTTTTCGCCAGAGCAAGTCGCGACTTTCTGTTCTGCCAAGCCTGGCGAGTTCGTAAACCCGTACTGTGCCCCGCTCCGCTTCGGCCGTATCGAGCCAAACTATACGGCCTCACTGACGGTGTTGAACCTCGCGCGTCCGCAAGCGATTCGACGCGAAGACCTCTTCACCAAATGCGGCTGGTCCCCGTTCGAGGGAGTAACGTTCCCCGGCTCGGTGGAAGCGATCCTGCTGCGCGGAGAGTGGCAAGCGACGCGTGGTTAAGCCAAAAGTCCTTGAGTGATTCTTGAGACCTGACCAATTTCTTCTGCACCCGTTTCTTCTCCGAACGACGTCAGGCTCACTTCGAGTCTAATCCGAACGCACCGTCCCAATCAGCCGGTGGCGTGTTATCGTGCTTGGCCATGTGGGTGAGCAAAAACTTCTTCGGGCCATCGTCGTCGGGAACCGCGTTGAGTCGTTCGATCCCTTCGTTCCAGCGGCCTGAGATGATCGCTTCCAGCGCGGCCTCGTAATTCAACCGCACTGTCTCTGAGACTTTGTCGCCTTCGACCTCCGGCGGGAGCAATTCGTGGATGAGCAACGGCGTGTTCATCCCTTTGGGACGCACTCGCGCCAAGCGGCGGCAGCGGCCTTGTTCCGGCGGCATCAAACGGCGCACGAATCGCGCGGTGGTATCGTCGATACACACGCCGACTCCGAACTGCCGCGTCATTCCTTCGATGCGCGAGCCTTGATTCACCACCGGCCCAAACACGCCAATCTTGGCTTGCTGCGAAGTGCCAATCTGCCCGGCAATGGCTCGGCCGTGAGCGATCCCCACGCCGCACGAGAATCCCTCGAGCAACCCACGCTCCTCGGGGGGCAGGTTGAAGACGTCCATGATCGCCAGCGCCGCATGGCAGGCGGACATCGGGCCATCGAGCAATGCGGCCGGCCAGCCCCAGAAACCGAGCGCGGCGTCTCCTTGGAAATCGGCGATCGAACCGTCGAACGCCAGAATGCCACCCGTCATCGCCGACAGCGCGGCCTTCACGCATTCGAGTAGCTTGTGCAAGTCGTCCTTCAACTCCTCGGACTTTCGCGAGAACCCGCGCACGTCACAGAACAGCACGGTGATCTCTCGTTCGGACGGGACCAGGATGTCGGTAGCACCACCCTTCTTGGTGAGATTCGCGATCACTTTCGGCGAAAAGAACGCAGACAACTGCGTTGTCTGTTCCTGCAGCGTGCGGACCGTGTGGATTGAGCCAATCAGCTGCGCGACCAGTTGCGTGAATCGCAAATCCCCTTTGAGTGAGTCTTTGGTGACAAAGTCATTGCCATCGCGGCCCCCCATCCCCGACACGTACAAGCACCAGCCGACACAGGACTCGGCGGTGATCGGCGAACAAAACGCCCAGCCCAGCGCACTGCTCATCGTGAACTGACTGCCACCCGCCTCGCCGACGATGTGCATCACGCTTTCACCACGACGCAGCGACTTGCGCAGCAACCTTCGGCTGGGCATGAAGCGAGCTTCGAATTTGTCGCGAGTCTGAACTCGCATCACCTTCGGATTGGGGATTTCCGCATTGGGATCGTCATGACGCCGCATTTCGAGGACGTCAGATTCCTCGAAAATCGCGACGGCAACAGCGACTGCCGGTGGAATCGCTTCCAACAACATCCCGCACAGCATGTGCGCTAAATCGATATGGGACTTCGATTCGGAGATCAATTTCGGCAAGGTCGACAGGACTTCCATTTGCCGTCCCGTGTCGCCAAACGAAACCTGACTGAGATCGTTGTCGTGATAGGAATGCTCTTCGACAACGTCTTCTGTATCCTGCGTGTCGAATTTGGACAGGGGTGGTTCGGGATCCGCCTGGAATTCCCCGCGTGGGGTCGGCTGCGGCATTCGAATGACCGGCTCGTGATCCCCCTGCATGGTTTGAGTGACGACATTCGCCTTCGGCATGTATTCGACCGAGATGTAAAATTTTGATTGGCCGATCTCAAAAACTTCTAAACCATCCACCAAGACTTCGCGTAGAAGCTCCCCTCGCAACTTGATTGGGTTCGCGGCGGTCGGCAAACAGGTGACTAAGAGTTGTCCGTCCTGCAAGCACAGATCGGCGTGCTCGCGCGAGATTAAACGGTCCCACTCAACTGCCCAGCCACTGGCCGGAGCACGTCCCAACCGCACCACTTGCCCTTCGACCAATCGCTGTCGAAGTATCTGGCCGGCCGGGCCTTGCACGATCAATTCCGTGATGCCTCGGTTCAATTCCGCCATGCCATTTATTCCTCAAGAGCGATTCTGTCTTCGCTCGAACTGCGCGCCATCCCTCTGCGAGGGATCTTACTCTGCAACTTTTAGTCATCCGTCGAAGTCACGGTTCGAGCCTCTATCGTAGTTCCCGTGACCAGCTCCAGATCACTCCACATACACGCATTCGTTCAAGCTCATCAGCACCTGTGCGAAGTCGGCAAAGGCCAACTCACGCGGTTTTGCCTGACCGGCAGCTTGATAACTTTCCGTCTGTGCCTCCAGAAACGCCTTCGTTTCGTCTAACTCGGCATCGGACGGCTGGCGGCCCGTCGTGGCCAGGTAGCCCTGCCGGATCGCATCGGGGACCGACTTCTCGCCGATCACCGCCATGCGCTGACCGAACGAGGTCGCCCAAGCTCGCACATGCGGGTTATTCAAGAAGTGCAGCGCTTGCGGAGCGATCGTCGTGCTGGGGCGCTCGCCGACGCTGACCAGTGGCTCTGGAGAATCGAAGAGCTGCATCATCGGCACCAGCCGGCTCCGCTTGACCATAAAATAGATGCTCCGCCGCTTGTGCCCATCATCGAGCGTTCCAGGGCCAAATTGTGTGCGATCCAACTCGCCACTGACTGCGAGCATCGAATCACGGATGACCTCCGCCTCCAGTCGACGGGGCGAGCGTCGCCAATGAAATTGATTCTGCGGATCGAGCTTCGACTTCGCCGCATCGAATACCGAACCTTGCTGGTATACTGCGCTGAGCATGATCAACCTGTGCATCGGCTTGAGACGCCAGCCAGCGCCGTTGTTTGGCCCAAGCTCACTGACCCCTGACCCCTGACCCCTGACCTCTGCCTTGGCCATCAAAGTCGCCGCCAGCCAATCGAGCAACTGCGGATGCGTCGGTCGTTGCCCCATCGCTCCAAAATCGTTCGGTGTGCCGACGATCCCGATGTGAAAATGATGCTGCCAAATGCGATTCGCGATGACTCGCGCGAGCAGTTGACCGGGACCTTGCTGCGTATCAGTGATCCAATTCGCCAGCGACCTGCGACGGAACGATGTCGTGGCTCCCGCCGGCGCAGCTTCAATCCATTTCTTCTCCCGATCAGGTGACGACATCAGCACCTGCAAGAAGCCTTGCGAGGCCACATCGACCTTTTGGTTCGTGTCTCCGCGATGCAGAAAGTGTGACTGCTCGAAGAAGTCGGCTCCTTGCGTGTGGTGCCGGATCGGCTTGACACCTTCGCTGCAAACCATGACTTTCGCGAGCTTCGGTTTTGGTTCCTTCACGACATGCTCTTGGACGACCACGTTGAGTTTCTTCCATTCGTCGTCGCGTCCGCGATACCACGTCAGCAGTTTTTCGACCTCGCGCGGCGAACGTTGTTCGGCGGGCTTCTTGAGCGCGGCAATGATGTCGCCGATGGTTGCAGCGGCATCGAGGGGCACTGGTTCTTTTGCCGTCGCGACGCTCAGTCGAACGCGGCCGAGGTTGTGCTTGTTGTTCCCGTTGAACGCCAGCGTGACCGTGATCTTTGAACCCCCTTCGAAACCGATCGGCTCCTCGAACTCAAACCGAGCCGCATGATCCTTACCGAACTGCGGATCAACGGCCCAGCCGGTTTTCGGATCACCGTCAATCGTCAGCTTTACCGACAGACTCGCATTCTGATCGAACGTTGAAATCGGATTGAGAAGTTTGACAGGGGAGTTCATCGCAGAGCCCCCTTCGGGTTTCGGACTTGGAGCCTCAAGCTTCGCAACTTTCACCTTCACGTCGGTCAAATCAAAGTTGGCATTGTCTGCGCGTCCCGGCCCGTTCTTGACCATGCTCGGATGCGACATCGCTTCCAGTCGCAGCGCGGTCAGCCCGATCAAGTCGGTGGTTGCAACCAGCGTGTACGTGTCGAAGTCCGGGTTCTTGCCAGTTGCGAGAATCGACCCGTCGTCCTGTTTCGTGAGCGTTGCACCTCCGGACGATTTCATCTCGGCGATGTCGAGGATCATCCACTGCCCTGACTCACCAGACTTGAGCACCTCGGCCCCGTTTGCCTTTTCCCACTCGGCGAATCGCGCCGGCAGTTTCGTTTTTTCAAACTCATTCAGTGCGGTGACGAGCGGAGCGTGCTCGGCATCGAACGCCGACTTTTCCTTTTTGTACTTCGCCGGTTCGAGATCGAGGTCGATCTCGCTGCGAACCGTCGTCGTGAATGATGACAGCATCCGGTAGTAATCGGCCGTCGGGATCGGATCGAATTTGTGATCGTGGCAGCGAGCACATCCGACCGTCAGGCCGAGAAACGCGCTGCCCGTCGTCGCCGTCATGTCGTCGAGTGCGTCGTAGCGAGTTCGCTCGACTTCGTTCGCGGTAATCTGCGTCGGGAACACCCCTGCGCCGAGGAACCCCGTCGCCATCATCGCCAGCGGATTGCCCGGCTCGAACTCATCGCCGGCAAGTTGCCACTTCACGAACTGGTCGAACGGCATGTCGGTATTGAGCGCTTTGATGACGAAGTCCCGATACCAATACGCGAACGGCCGGTCGTAGTCCTGCTCGAAACCGTGACTCTCGGCGAACCGAGCAACATCCAGCCAGTACCGCCCCCAACGCTCGCCGTACTGCGGCGAATCGAGCAGCTTGTCGAGCACCTTTTCGAATGCCCCCGGATCGGGATCGTTGACGAACGACTCGATCTCGGCCGGCTCCGGCGGCAGGCCAATCAGATCGAAGTACGCTCGGCGAATCAGTGCTCGTCGATCGACGAGCGGATTCGGCGACAAGCCCTTCTCGCTCAGCTTCGCCACAATAAAGTTGTCGATCGGTGTACGAACCCATTTCGCGGCCTCGCCACTGACTACCGGAGGCGCGACGACCTTCAGCGGTTGAAACGACCAGAACTCACGAGCTTCCGGCGGCACTTCCCGATGAATCCAGGCCTTCGGGTCTTTAGCCTCTTCTTTCAGTGACTTGTCGTACGGCGCACCCAAATCAATCCACTTCGCGATCGCCGCGATGTGCAGTTCCGAGAGCTTCGCGCCGTCCGCCGGCATGTGCGGCTCTTCTTCCTGCTTGATGAGTTTCATCAGCAGACTTGTCTTCGACTTGCCCGCCTCGACGACCATCCCCGTCTCGCCACCCTTCAGCAACCCTTCGCGAGTCGCGAGGTCGAACTTTCCCTCAGTCTTCTCTCCGCCGTGACACTTTACGCAGCGACCGACGAGGATTTGCCGAACCTCTTTCTTGAAAAGTTCGAGACCCGCAGCACGCTGTTTTGCATGTGCCGGATCGACCGGTTCTTTAGGCTGATCGGCCGCCGGAATCAGCGTGACAGCCGAACAAACCAGAATCGTGGCAACGAACCAGGCAAAGCGGGGCATCTTGGAGTCCTCAAGCAAAGCACTCGAATAAAACCAGTTTCACGAATACCAATCTAACGCAACAGAACCAGCGCAGGAAACCGGAGACACGACCCTGCGCCGGTCATCGAAAGTGGGTCGCGACCAAGCGCCGAAATACGGCCAAGTCGCGAATCGAGTGGATCGAGTGCTTGAACGAATCAAAATCGGGGACAAACTTCGCAAAGTAACAACTCGTTCGTGCCAGCCGCCGCATGGCGACGGTCGGCCCGTAATAGCGGAACTCCCCTTCGATCAGTTGCAGCAAGGCACGGCCCCGTTCGGTCGGTGACGGATCGCGACTGGCGACTCCCGTTTGAAACAGCTCACGCGACTGCTTGAAGATCCACGGATTGCCGAGACACCCGCGGCCGATGGCGACACCATCGGCACCGGTCTCTCTTAAAAACCGGACAGCGTCGTTCGGCGACCTCACGCTGCCACTGCCGAGCACCGGAATCGACACCGCCAGTTTCAACCGCGCGACCGCCGGCCAATCAGCCTCGCCGACGTACGCTTGCCGCACGCTGCGAGCGTGCAGATCGACGGCGGCCGCACCAGCTTGTTCCGCCGCGCGAGCAACGTCCGCGCAGGTTTCGTGCGACTCATCCGGCCCTGTCCGAATTTTGAGCGTGACGGGAATCGAGACACAACGGACGACCGCCGCGACGATTCGGCCAATCGCGGCGGGATCGCTCAGCAACGCGCCTCCTTCACCTCGCTGGATCAGCCGCCGGATCGGACACTCGAAGTTCAGATCGACGATCGCAAAGCCGCGTTCTTCGACAACGCGAGCCGCTTCAGCCATTTCGGCGGGATCGACTCCGCTGATCTGCCCGGCACACGGGGACTCACCGGGTGACACGTCCAGCAACTTCAACGCTCGACGATCCCGCTTCGCGACGTCCGACGAGTCGATCCGCTCAGTGCAGAGCAAGCCTGCTCCGAGCTGCCTCGCCAACAACCGAAACGGCGGGTTCGTGTGCTCCTCCATCGGAGCCAATGCGAACGGATGAGCGATGCGAATGCGGCCAAGCTGCATGGTCACTCGCCATTCCTGTACAGGCCGTTTTGCCGAATGTACTCCTCGACCGCGCGAGGCACCTGAAACCGCAAGCTGCGTTCCGCGCGTGCGCGCTCGCGAATCTCCGTGGCCGAGAGATCGACGGCCGGCATCGTGATCAACCGCACGCGATCGCGGACACTTGGCCCCAATCGACTTTCCAACGACGACCAATCCGGTGGCGGCCGATATCCGCGATTCACAGCCACGATCGTCGCTAATTGCAGAATCGCTTGCGGCTCGCGCCACAAAGGCAAGTCGACCAGGGAGTCGGCACCCATCAGGAAAAAGAGTTCGCTATCAGGCTGCTCTTCGCGCAGTTGCCGCAACGTCTCGACCGTGTACGACGGGCCGCCTCGTTCAAGTTCGATGCGGCAGACTCCGAATCGCGGATCGCCGGCGATGGCAAATTCCAACATCTCCGCGCGCTGCTGGCCGGTCGCGATCGCTCCATGCGGTTTATGAGGCGACTGTCCACACGGCAGGAACAATACACGATTCAGTTCGCACGCTTCGCGGCAAGTCTCGGCCAGCAACAGGTGTCCGAAATGCACGGGGTCGAATGAGCCGCCGTAAATCCCCAGGCGATTTCGTTGTTGGTCATGGGTCATGGGTCATGGATCCGGCAAGGGCTGGCTGGTTGTCGGTCGCTCGTTTTACACTCTCGGCCATCACGGGCACACTCCAGAGGATTTCATGACCGGTTTCGTCCGCCGCTGTTGGGTTGCTGGAATTTGCTTGTGCTACGTGTCGGTTGGCCTGAGCTTGCTCCGTGCGGATGATACGGCCGAAGCCTTTTTTGAGAAAAAGATTCGCCCGGTGCTCGCCGAAACCTGCTTCCGTTGTCACGGAGGTCAAAAGACGAGCGGACAGCTTCGCGTCGATTCCGTTGAAGCCTTGTCCAAAGGAGGCGAAAGCGGCCCCGCTCTCGTTCCCAGTCAGCCAAATGAGAGCCTGCTGCTCAAAGCCATTCGTCGCGAAGAGGGGGTGTCGGCGATGCCTCCCGACAAGCCGTTACCACCATCGGTTATCGCTGACTTTGAGACGTGGATCAAAACAGGCGCGAAGTGGCCCGCGAAAGTCGCCGCATTCCGATCCGAGCAGCACTGGGCGTTTATTCTTCCGAAGGAGGTCATGCCTCCTCGGAAATCGGTGGCTGCCGCGAATCCGATTGATCGCTTTTTGAATTCAGGCGAACGCGCCGACAAGCGAACGCTGATTCGTCGAGTCACCTTCGACCTGCTCGGCCTGCCTCCGTCACCCGACGACGTGGCCGAGTTCCTCGCCGATGAATCGCCCGCCGCATTCGAGCGTGTCGTCGAGCGGTTGCTCGCGTCGCCGCAATACGGTGAGAAGTGGGCGCGACATTGGCTCGACGTCGTACGCTACGCCGACACCGCTGGTGAAACCGCCGACTTCCCAGCTCCGCACGCTTGGCGATATCGCAACTACGTCATCAATGCCTTCAACCTAGACAAGCCGTACGACGAGTTCCTTCGCGAACAGATCGCGGGAGATCTTCTGCCGCAAAACGACACAACTCCCGAGCGTTACGCCGAACTGGTCACTGCCACTGGCTATCTGAGCATCTCGCGGAGATTTGGATTTAATATCGATGCCGATCATTTTCTCACGATCGACGACACGGTTGATGTGTTGGGCAAGAGCGTGCTTGGTCTGAGCATCGGTTGTGCGAGGTGTCACGATCACAAGTACGATCCGATCTCGGTACAGGATTACTACGGGCTGTACGGCATCTTCGAGAGCACGCGGTATCCTTTCCCCGGCTGCGAGAAGGTCAAAGCTCCGCGCGACATGGTTCCGCTGATGTCTCCCGCCGAGATCGAACGCTCGATCAAGCCGCATCAGGAGCGGCTGGCGAAGCTCGACGCTGAATTGAAATTGCTCAACGACGCCGTCGCAGCGAATCAGCAGCAGTTGAAGCAGACCTTCGCCAAGAATGCCCGCGCGCTGGCTCAAGGCGAATTCGACGACGGCGACGGGCAAGACATGGTCGGCGAGAGGTTGAACCACATCGAGATCAAACGTGGCGAGATGCTGCAACTGACGATCCTGCCGCGAGCCAACAACGGTGCGGACAGCACGTTGATCGACCTTGAGATCTCCGACGTCGGCGGCACGGGGCAACGCTGGAATGTCACTCGCGATCTCGTGGACGATTTCCTCGCCGGGAATCCTCACTCCGATAAGTACGGCAACCGCGCGACGTGGTCTCTTTTCGATGCACGCGATGGTCCGGCGTTGCTGCTCGAGCCGATTCGGGACTACGAGAACAACACCGGGATGCACTTCTGGCGTTCAGCGGACGCGGGGACGACGTGGGCGTCGGCTTGGGTGAACTCGACGAACGAGCCAATCAAGGTTTGGTCCACGCTCGCACCGAAGACGTTCTATCTGCACCCCGCGTCGAACGGACCAGTCGCTCTGGGTTGGCTCAGCCCGATCGACGGCATCGTGCGTGTCAGCGGCCGAGTGGCGGACGCTCACAAAGGGGGTGGTGACGGAGTTGGCTGGCGGTTCGATCTGATCAGCGGCAACGTTGCCGAGTTGCTCGCAAAGCCGATCGAAGCTGCTCCGAAGCTCGCCGAACTTAGCCGGCAGCGCACCGAGCTGCTCGCAATTGCGCCGAAGGTCGAGGTCGCTTACGCCGTCGCCGAGGGGCAGCCGCACGACACGACAATTCATCTGCGCGGCGATCCGAAGTCGCTCGGCGATGCCGCACCGCGCCGGTTTTTAAGCGTGCTGGGCGGGCAAGTCGTGCCGCCAAATTCCGGCAGCGGGCGAATGCAACTCGCCGAGTGGCTGACGTCGCGCGACAACCCGCTGACCGCGCGCGTCATGGTCAATCGGATGTGGAAACATCACTTCGGAGTCGGTCTCGTGAAGACCTCCAACGACTTCGGCACGCGCGGCGAACCGCCGACGCACCCGGAACTGCTCGATTGGCTCGCCGTGCGATTCATGCAGAGCGGCTGGTCGATGAAGGCCATGCACCGGTTGATGGTGACGAGTGAAGCGTATGCGAACTTGGGGACAAGTCGACATGGAGACACGCAGACGGATTCAATTCCGCTGTCTCCCGGTCCCCCTGTCTCTTTGCCACAATTCCGCCGTCGTCTCACAGCCGAAGAGCTGCGCGACGCGATCCTCGCGGTCAGTGGCGACCTCGACCGTTCGCCCGGCGGGCCGCATCCATTTCCCGACGCGAAGACCTGGGGCTTCACGCAGCACAATCCGTTCGCGGCTGTGTACGAGCACGACCGCCGTACCGTGTACCTGATGCTGCAACGGATCAAGCGGCATCCGCTGTTCGCTTTGTTTGACGGACCCGACACGGCGACGAGTACACCCGATCGCTTCACGACGACCGTTCCGACGCAGGCGTTGTTCTTCCTCAACGACCCGTTCGTCCACGCGAAGTCCGAGAGCTTTGCTCGCCGGCTGCAAGCACTTTCCGAAGAGCAACGATTCGAGCGGGTCTTTGCGTTGCTCTTCAGCCGAGCGATCACTCCGGATGAGCGTGACGTCGCGAAGCAGTTTTTTTCCGACTACCAGCGCGACTTGCCCGACGTCGCTGAAGCCGATCGTCCGGTCCAAGCCTGGGCCGCGTGGCTCCGTGTCCTGTTGAGCAGCAACGAATTCTTGTACGTCGATTGAGACATCCACCATGCGCCGATCCCACATCAATCCATCACGTCGAGGCGTGCTTCGGTCGGCTGTGGCCGGTTCGCTGCTCTGGCCGGGGATCGTGTCGCAGTTGCTGGCGGAGGATTCGGCGGACCCGTTGGCCGCGAGGCGGTCGCATCATCTGCCAAGCGCGAAAAACGTCATCTTCTGCTTCATGAGCGGCGGCGTGTCGCACGTAGATACGTTTGATCCGAAGCCGGCGCTGCATCGGGATGTTGGCAAGCAGGTGGTGCTCGATCATCCGGAGACGCGCAATCGGCCGGGCTACGAAAAGCTGTTCCTGAAGCGGCCGCAGTGGGAGTTTCGGCCGCACGGCGAAAGCGGCACCGAAGTCAGCACGCTGTTCCCGCACGTCGCGGAGTGTGCTGATGACATCGCGTTGATTCGGTCGATGCACTGCGATCACTCGAATCACTACAACGCGACGCTGGGGATGCACACCGGCTCGTTCAATCAAGCTCGGCCGAGCATTGGGTCGTGGGTCAGTTACGGACTCGGCAGTCCAAACAACAATCTGCCTTCGTTCGTGGTGATCGCTCCATTCTCGCCGTATGCCGGCGGGCAAGTCTGGGCGAGCGACTTTCTGCCAGGGAGCCATCAAGGAACGCTGGTCGTCCCCGGTGCCGAACCGATGCGAAACATCAAGCCGCGCGTCTCTTCGCCTCGGCAGCAAAAAGAACTCGCCGCGCTGGCGGCAATGAATCGGCGGCATCTCACCGACCGTGGCAACGATCCCGCGCTAGCCGCTCGGATTCGATCATTCGAGACGGCGTTCGGAATGCAGATCGCTGCGCCCGAGGCGTTCGACTTGTCGCAGGAGACCGACGAGACGCACGCTCTGTACGGCCTGCCTCGCGGCAGCACGCAGGGCTTCGCGTGGCAGTGTCTCGCCGCGCGACGTTTGATCGAACGCGGAGTCCGCTTCGTTGAGTTGATCGACACCGGCTCATCGGGCAATTGGGATTCGCACGGCGACATGATGGATCACGTCCGTCTGGCGAAAAACGTCGATCAGCCGCTCGCGGGATTGATCAAAGATCTCAAACGACGCGGGCTGCTTGACGACACGCTGATCGTCTGGACAACCGAGTTCGGCCGGACGCCGTTCAACAACCTCGCCGACGCCAAGGGGCGCGAGCATCACTCGTGGGCGTTCTCGTCGTGGCTGGCCGGCGGTGGGGCGAAGGGCGGCACGGTTTACGGTTCGACCGACGAGCACGGCATCCGAGTCGCCGAAAATGGCGTCCACGTCAATGACTTCCACGCCACGATCCTGCATGTGCTGGGGCTCGATCACACGCAGCTGACCTATCGCTACGCCGGCCGCGATTACCGGCTGACGGACGTGGCCGGGCGTGTTGTGACTGACGTTTTGGCTTAGAGCTGCAGCCGAGGGGGAATATCGGCCGCTGCCAATGACTCTGCATTCTGAACCGACAGCATCGAGCGGTTTCGTCCAAAAAAGAAAAGTCTATATGCACAAGTCACGCGTATTACTCAGCAGTCTTCTGGTCGTCGGCACATTTCTCGCGATGTTGGAGGGACACACTCGATTGCTGGGGTGTGCTGTGGCACCACATCGGGGCCAGCATGTCGATATTCGCGATGAGGCTGCGCTCATCATCTGGCATGCGAAGTCCAAGACCGAGCACTTCATTCGCCGCGCTCGCTTTGAGACCGATGCCGAAGACTTTGGTTTTCTGGTGCCGACACCCACCAAGCCGGACTTGGGAGAAGCGCAGGATTGGGTGTTCGAATCTCTCGGGAGAATGACGGCCGCGCGGCAAGAATATCAAACCGTCACGAAAACCGTTTGGGGATTCGAGTCGATCCTTCGGTCGGCGATAGCTCCCACGACAAAAGCGACACCGAACGCGGTTGAAGTTCTCGACCGGAAGCAAGTCGCAGGGTTCGATGCCACGGTGCTGCGGGCCGACGATGCAGCCGCGCTGGCGGAATGGCTCGGCAAGCACGGCTATGAATCTCGGCCCGAGCTCACCGAATGGCTGCAGTGGTACGTCGAGCATCAATGGATCATCACGGCGTTTAAGCTTGCCAAAGGACAGCAGCCGACCTTTGAGGCCAAATCGGTGCGCATCTCGTTTCAGACGGAGATGCCGATCTATCCGTATCGGGAACCGGCCGACTCGCGACAGCCAGCCCAGCAAGGTGGGCGAACGTTGCGAGTCTTTATGCTGGCTGACCAGCGCTACCAAGGAACGCTCGGCGAGTCTGGATCGTGGCCTGCATCGACGGCGTGGGCGAAGAACATTGGTGATTCCGTCAAGGCATTTGTCGGCGAAGTGAATTCCGAGGGAACTGATTTCGCGAGCACACTCGCCGACGCAAACTATCTCACCGAGTTCGAGGATCGCTCATTCCCACGCCCTGGCACTGACGAAGTGTATTTCCGCCCGTCGCCCGACCAATCCGCGAAAGAGCGGCCGCCGGTCATCCATACGATTGACGTGATCGAGTATTGGCCGGGCGCGAAAGGCACGCTCGTGCTGGTCATCGCGGTTCCGCTTGCGCTTGGTATTGTCCTCTGGAAGTTGCGAGCGAACATGCTGCAACGTAAACCTTCAGCCTGAGCGGCGATTCCTTCAACTTGGCAGATAAATTTGACGGCGACACCGATCATGAACGGACAACGACTCTCGATCAGACCGTGCGTCGCGGGCTCGATTGAATGAGCTCTTGAGGACTTCCACCATGTCTCGGCAACGCTGTTTGAGTCTGCTGACGATCAGCAGTCTGATGCTCTTTGGCTGGTGCTCAGCCCAAGACAAGAAGGACGACGCGAAACCGAAGGCGGTCGTGCCTCCTCCAAAGATCACGATCTCGAAGGAAACGACTTGGGCGACCGAGCCTCTGCGAGCCGACGGTACCGTCGATTATTTGGAGGCGGTCAACCGAATCTTCAGCAAGGACGTGACACCGGAGAACAACGCCTGCGTGTTGCTGTACCAAGCGATGGGGCCACGGCCCGAAGGTGGGAAGGGGCAACCGGCAGCCTTCTTCCGTCGATTGGGCATCGAGCCGCTGCCGGACGAGGGTCCGTACTACCAAGAACTTGGCAAATGGGTTCGCGAGCAACCAGAATTGAAGGTGGAACCCCAATCGGCGTACGACATGCAGGGCAGAGCTGGTGACCGGCCGTGGAAGAAGGAAGAGTTTCCCGTGATTGCCGCGTGGCTCGCCGCGAATGAAGCTCCGTTGCGGACGGTTGAGCAGGCAAGTTTACGGTCAAAGTATTTCTCCCCCTTGGTGGGAACTGACGCGGAACCCGATGCCGCGTTGATTGAGGTTTTGCTTCCGGGTGTGCAGAAGTCGCGCGATTTTGCTCGTGCGTTGTCAGCGCGAGCGATGTGGGAACTCGCTGAGGGAAGCCAAGTCGATGCCTGGCGAGACCTGATGACAATCCACCGGCTCGGCCGATTGGTCGGACAAGGGCCGACGCTCATTGAGTACCTCGTTGGCGTGGCGATCGAATCGATGTCGATCAACGGCGAGCTGCGATTGCTGTCGGAGACAAAACCGTCGGCGAAGTTGCTCGCGATGTATCGCAAGCAACTCGACCGCCTGCCGCCGCGAGCGCTCGTTGCTGATCGGCTCGACGCGGGCGAGCGGTCGATGTTCCTCGATGTCGCACACCGCATGGCTCGTGGACAGATGGGACTCAAAGAAATCGCGGACGGCGGCGACAACAATTCGCTCATCGAAAAGCTGGCCGAGGGAGCGATCTTTCAAATGGTCGATTGGGATCAACTGCTTAAATCCGCCAACAAGTGGTACGACCGCATCGCCGAAGTCAGCCGCAAGCCGGATTACCTCGAACGCAGCGCGGCAATCAAAAAGTTCGAACAGGATTTGAAGCAGATCGTCGCAAAGAACCGCGGGCCTGGAACTCTGTTGGCTCTGCTGGGAGGCAAGCCGGCGATCACGCAAACGATGTCCGACGTGCTGATCTCTCTGCTGCTGCCGGCGGTGACGAACGTCCTTTCCACCGAAGGCCGAGTCATAATGCGAATGCAATGCCTCGATTTGGCCTTCACGCTGGCGGCGTGGCGCAACGAGCATGACTCGTACCCCGAATCGCTGGAAGAACTCGCGCCCAAATACATCGCGAAGGTTCCGAATGACCTCTTCAACGGCCAACCATTGAAGTACGAACGGATAGCCGACGGCTACCGCTTTTACAGCGTCGGCCAGAACGGGAAGGATGAAGAAGGCCGCAGCTTTGACGACCAACCGCAAGGCGATGACCTTGTGGTGCGAATGCCGGTGCCTCCGCCGAAGCAAGAAAAGTAGGTCGAGTATCCTTGCTCGATCAGGGACGGGCAGGAGTACCCAGCCTACGAACTGCAACTATGCCAGCATTTCGGTGACAACGTGGCTTCCTTCGGGGAGCATCGGTTGCGGACGGCCGACTTTGTCGGGCAGCGTGGCGTGCGGGTCGATCCCCAGCAGGTGGTACATCGTCGCCAGCATATCCTTCGGTGAGAGCGGATGGTCGGTGACTTCGGCGGCGTGCGCGTCCGTCGCTCCAAGCACTCGGCCCCTCGCGATGCCTCCGCCGGCGAACTGAGCACAGTACGCCTGCGACCAGTGATCTCGGCCACCGTCTTGAGCCTTGTTGATCTTCGGCGTGCGGCCATGCTCGCTGATGCAAACGACCAGCGTGTCGTCGAGCATTCCGCGCTGCTCCAGATCGAGAATCAATCCGGCATACGCTCGGTCCAAACCGGGGAGCAGTTGGTCGATCATGCGCGGGAAGTGTTCGTAGTGTGTGTCCCACGCATCGCCGGCGAGTCCGAACTCATCCCAGAAGACTGAGACCAGTCGCGTGCCAGCTTCGAGCATCCGTCGCGCAGCGAGGCACGACTGACCAAAGAGCGTGTGGCCGTACAACTCACGAGTCGCCGGAGATTCCTTCCGCACGTCGAGCGCGTCAGCGACCTTCGTCGAGCTGATGAGGTTGAACGCCATCTCCTGCATCTTGCTATGCGACGTGCCAGCCAGCGTGCGGTCGAGATCGCGGCGCTGATCCTCGAACTGTTGCAACAGTGATTTGCGGCGGCTCAGCCGATCAACGGTCATGTCTTTCGGGGCATCCGTCGCGGCCATACGGAAATACGAATCCGGCGTGCAGCCGAGATACGGTTCGAGCCCCGTCCACGAGAAACCGGGCCGAGCCTTCGTGATTGTCTTGGTTCCCTGACCGATGAATTCAGTCCAAGTCGGGTTGTATGCGGCTCCGAGAAATGCGCCGTACGGGCCGGCTCGGAACGGTTGATCGACTCGCTGACTGCTGAACGGGAAGGGCAACGCGGCGTTTTGCACAAAGTCTCCGAGCTTGCCGCCGCGACGCTGACGATCGAAGTACTCGACCACCGAACCAAAGTACGGATGATGTCGCGGGTCGTTCGGTTCGAGCTCCGCGTTGACGTCGAGTGCTCCTGCTCCGGTCATGGCATACGCGACGCCGTGGATCGGATGCGGATGCGTCAGCGACCGGACGACGGTCGTCCGATCCATGATCTTGGCCATGTGTGGCAGATACTCGCAAACGTCGCAGCCGGGGAGCGACGACGGGATCGGCTGCATCGTGCCGCGAATCTCGACCGGAGCGTTCGGCTTCATGTCGAACGTTTCGAGCTGACTCGGGGAACCGTACAAGAACAGAACAATGCAGCGTTTCGCTTTGCCGAACGAGTTGCTGAGTTCGCCTTGCACTCGCAGGCCGTTGGCCGCCTGAGCCGCCTCGTTCGAAAGGAGCGCGTCGAGACTCAGACCCGCAACACCCAACCCCCCCGCTTGCAACAGGTCTCGCCGCGTCAGGCCGGTACACAATCGTCGGGAATGGCTGAGAACTCGCAGCATGATTCAGGCTCCGTGGTCCCGGAAACATACGCCCGGAAACATCAAGGGGGACCGATGCTATCGGTAGAAATCGGCACCGGCAAGCCGAGACCTGCGGGAAGAACCGACTGTGCCGGTCGAGTTCCGCCAAACTGCCGATACGACCCGCCTGACTCGGTGAATTCATGAAGGATCTTGCGGTTAGGGAGTCCATGACGGAGATTGCCCAACGCAGTTTGATGCCCGCAGCGGCGGACGAATTGTTCGCCTGGCAAGCTCGGCCGGGAGCCTTTGAGCGGCTGTTGCCGCCGTGGGAACAGGTCGAGCTTCGCCGGGTGGCGCGGTCGCTCTCGGGAGGCGAGCAGGCGGAATTCGTCATCCCGATCGGCCCCTTGCGGCAACGCTGGGTGGCTGAGCCTGACGCATTGGCTGATGTGATTGGCTTTCGAGATCACCAGATCGTTGGACCCTTTGAAAGGCGGGAACGCACACATCGTATCACTACCACCGAGAACAGCGACGAGGCGAGTTGGCTGGAAGATCACATCCAGTACGATGTCCCGCAGGAAGCGTTCGAACGCTTCCTGCTCGGTCGATCAATGCGAAAGTCGCTGAACCGGACGTTTGCCTATCGGCATCGAGTTACCACCGCCGACTTGGTCGCTCATCACGCAGCGTGAATTCTCCATGGAAAGACAGCTATGAATATTCTCGTGACGGGATCAACTGGTCTGATTGGCTCGGCCGTCGTCTCTTTTCTGACAACCGGCGGACATCATGTCGTGCGACTCGTGCGCGGGACCGCTTCTGGCACCGACGAAGTCGAGTGGAATCCACAAGCCGGCACAATCGACGCATCGAAGCTTGAAGGACTCGACGCCGTCGTACATCTCGCCGGAGAAAACATCGCGACCGGCCGCTGGAACGACGCGAAGAAAGCCCGCATCCGCGACAGTCGGGTTGAAGGGACGCGTGTGCTCAGCGAGGCTCTCGCCAAACTGTCTCGCAAGCCGCGTGTGTTGGTCGGTGCGTCGGCCATCGGCTTCTACGGCGAGCGAGGCGAATCGGTGATGACCGAGACAAGCCCACCCGGCCTGAGTTTCCTCTGCAACGTCTGTCGTGATTGGGAACGAGCCACGGAACCGGCTCGCGCGGCCGGCATTCGCGTGGTCAACTTGCGAATCGGAGTCGTGCTGACTCCGCGCGGTGGAGCACTCGAAAAGATGCTGCTGCCATTCAAGCTGTGCGCCGGCGGAGTCGTCGGCACCGGCCGCCAGTTTTGGAGCTGGATCGCGATCGACGATGTCATCGGTGCGATTCATCATGCGATCACTCACGAAGATCTCTCCGGCCCGGTGAATGCGGTCTCGCCTGAGCCGGCGACAAATCGCGACTTCACTAAAACGCTCGGCCGAGTCCTCGGCCGTCCCACGATCGCGCCACTGCCAGCGTTCATGGTGAAGTTGCTCATGGGAGAGATGGGCGAAGAATTGCTATTGGCCAGCACGCGCGTCGTGCCGAATCGGCTGCAAGACACCGGCTATCAATTCCGTTGCCCGACGCTGGAGGGCGCGTTGCGGCACCTGCTCGGACGGTGATCTTTGCAAACCTGTAGCCTGACCCTTCGTCGGTCAGAGGACTCCACATTTTCTGAAAATATCATTCGAACCATGCGGGCTCGGGCCACGGCCCGATCATCACGCCAGCACCTTCTGCACGACATTGCCGCCGACGTCGGTCAGTCGGTAATCGCGGCCTTGGAAGCGGAACGTCAGACGTTTGTGGTCCAGGCCGAGCAGATACAGGATTGTCGCCTGCAGGTCGTGAACGTGGACCTGGTCCTCGGTGATGTAGTAGCCGATCTCGTCGGTCTGGCCGATCGAGATTCCCGGTTTCACGCCGGCACCCGCCATCCACATCGTGAAGGCTTCGAGGTGATGATCGCGTCCGGGGAGTTTATCGCGCGGCTCCCCTTGTGGAGTGCGGCCGAACTCGCCACCCCAAAGGACCAGCGTGTCATTAAGCAGTCCGCGCTGCTTGAGGTCTTTGACCAATGCGGCAGACGCCTGATCGGTCTCAGCGCAACGATCGTCGAGCGCCTTGCCGAGATCAGTCCCGGGGTTGCCGTGATGGTCCCAGTCGGTGTGGTAAAGCTGCACAAACCGAACCCCGCGTTCGATCAGTCGCCGCGCGAGCAAACAGTTCCGCGCGTAGCTCGGCTTCGAGGGATCCTTGAGACCGTACATTTCGAGCGTCTCTTTGGTCTCGTCCCGGAAGTTGATCAGTTCGGGAGCGCTCGTCTGCATTCGATACGCCATTTCGTAGGCCGCGATGCGGGTCGCAATCTCCGGGTCGCCGACCAGTTTCAGTCGTTCGGCATTGAGGTCTTTTACGGTCGAAACAAAATCCCCTTGCCGTTCATCGCTGACTCCCGCCGGGTTCGACAGATTCAAGATCGGCTCGGCTCCGTTGAGCAGCGGAACACCTTGATAAGTCGTGGGCAAGAAACCGCTGGCCCAGAGAGGCGTGCCGCCGCGCGGACCACGCGGGCCGCTGTGCATCACAACGAAACCGGGCAGACTGCCGGCCTCGCTGCCGATGCCGTACGTCACCCAAGCTCCCATCGCCGGACGGCCACTGAAGCGTTCAAAGCCGGTGTTCATGTAGAGCTTCGCCGGGCCGTGATTGAAGACTTCGGTCTTCATGCTGCGAATGAACGTCACGTCATCCGCGATCGAACCGAGATGCGGCATGCATTCACTGATCGTCGCTCCGCACTCGCCCCACTGCCGGAACTTTCGCACCGACCCCAACAGCGTCGCATCCTTCTTGAGAAACGCGAATCGCTTGCCGGCCACGAACGATTCGGGGATCACCTGCCCACTCATTTCGATCAGCTTCGGCTTCGGAGTGAACAGCTCAAGCTGGCTCGGCCCACCTGCCATGAACAAGTGGATGACCTGTTTGGCTTTCGCCGGAAAATGTCCATCGCGCGGAGCCATCGGATTCGTCACACGAGCCGAGTCTCCAGACGAACTCGTTGCCGGTGCCGCGAGCAGACTGTCTTTGGCCAGCAATGACGCCAATCCAATTGAACCGAGTCCGACTCCGGTGTTGGCGAGGAAGTGCCGGCGAGTGATTTCGCGAAGATGATGTTGTTCGAGGTTCATCAGACAGGTCTCGTTCAATGAGATTATTCGCGGGTGATGAATTCATCCAAATTCAGCAGCACGCGGGCGACAGCCACCCAGGCGGATTTCGCCGGGTCTTTGTCTTTCGGATCGGTGGCGAAAGCCGTGCGTTGAGCGTTCAAGAATTCTCGCAACTTTCGCAATTCTAAATCGGTCGGCACGCGCGAGTAGCACAGTTCGACAGCTTGCCAGAGCCGTGCGTCGTCACTGTCGGCGACCGATGGTGTCGGAGTTGGCGGCAGCGGGCCGAACGACATGATTCGATCAGCGAGTCCAACGGCGAACTCGTGGAAGGAACGATCGTTGGCGAGGGTCAGTGCTTGCAGCGGCGTGTTCGAGCGGTTGCGACGAGTGCAGGTGCCGTTGGCGTCGGGAGCATCAAACGTCGGCAGCATCGGGTACGGACTGCTCCGCCAAAAGTAGGTGTACATTCCGCGGCGGAAGCGGTCGGGACCGTTGCTCTCGGCCCACGGCTTCTTCTGCTGCGTGACAATGTAGATCCCTTCCGGCTGAGGCGGATTGACGCCCGGCCCGCCGAGATGCCGTGTCAGCAAGCCGCTCGCCGACAAGCAGACGTCTCGAACGAGTTCCGCTTCCAGCCGCAGGCGCGCTTGCCGAGCCAGCAACTTGTTCGCCGGATCACGTTCACGCAGTTCAGGCCGGACGTGCGATGCTTGGCGGTACGTCGCACTGGTGACAACTTGTCGGTGAAGGCGTTTGAGCGACCAATCCGCCATCAATTCACTCGCCAGCCAGTCCAGCAACTCCGGGTGCGTCGGCGGATCGCCTTGCGTGCCGAAGTCGTTTTCGGTCGGGACGAGTCCCGTTCCGAAGAACGCTTGCCAGGCGCGGTTGACGGTGACTCGCGCGGTCAGCGGGTTGTCAGGCGAGCAAAGCCACTTGGCGAAGTCGAGTCGTGCGGAGGTCGCTCGTTTCTTGGCATCGAGGTCTTTCGAGACCTGAATCGCCGGCAGCACATCTGGAACTCCGGGTTCGACGGCAGCCCCTTTGCGCAGGAAGTCGCCGCGGATCATGATGTGTGTCGGACGCGGCTCAGCCTTCGGCTTGAAAACGAGCGTCGTCGGGATCGACTTGTTCAGCGCGTCGAGTTGCTTCTTCAAACCGTCCAGCTTGTCGGTCAGCGGCTTGCGGCGCGGGTCCGTGTTCTTGAACGCGGTTTGAAGTTGTTCAATCTGCTGTTTCGACCGTTTGTCCGCCGGCGTCGCGACGATCTTCTTGATGCTTGCCGGGACCGACAGCACGTCGGCAGATGCTCCGCTGACCGAGATGCGGAAACAGCCGACGAGATAGTTCGGCACCGAATGCAACTGGTGCATCTTCACGATCAGCTTCGTGCCCGGCTTCGCGACGATCGGCTCTTTGGGAAAGAAGACCGCTTCGCGCGGAACGTTGAGCATTTCGCCGGAGTTCGGCTTCACGTTGATCGCCCAACCGGTCGTCGGTTTGCCGTCGATCGTGTCGGAGACCGGATAACCTTCCTGCGAGTGATCGGCGATAGCTTTTGTGATGAGTTGAGCGTTGAGAGTTGAGGGTTGAGAGTCTGGCGAAACGAACACTTCAAATTCGCTGAGCACAAAGTTCCCATCGGCTCGGCCGGGGCCCATCATTGGCAGACTGGGGTGGTTCAGCGCTTCGAGGCGGATCGCGGTGATCGGTATGTCGTCCGGCGGGTCGAAGGTAATCGTGTAGACATCGTTGGCTGGTGTGCTGAAATCGACGAGCAATCGGGAATCTTCAATCTTCGTCAACGTCGCCCCTTTGTCGGTCTTCCAGACGGCTGGATCGAGAATCGTCCAGCCTCCTTCCGACTGCGAGGCAACGGACCGTTCCCACTCAGGCAGCCCCTTCAGTAACTCGGTATCGAGTTCTTTCAGCGGCTTCTCGGCCTCAGCGACTTCGGCATCGAGCCGTTTCTGTGCGGCGAGTTGCTCGGCAGACGGGACCAGCACGCTGGGCTCGTCGCATTGATTGAAGACGGCGAAGACTTTGTAGAAGTCACGCTGCGAGATCGGGTCGTACTTGTGCGAGTGACATTGAGCACAACCAATCGTCAGCCCCAACCACGCCGCTCCGGTCGTGCTGACCCGATCGACGACTGCCTCAACGCGGAACTGTTCCTGATCGGTGCCTCCCTCTTCGTTGACCAGCGTGTTGCGATGAAATCCGGTCGCGACAAGTTGCTCGGTCGTCGCGTTCGGCAGCAGGTCGCCGGCAAGTTGCTCAACGGTGAATTGATCAAACGGCCGATCGGCATTAATCGCGTTGATGACCCACTCGCGGTACTTCCAAACTTGCCGAGCCGAATCAATCGTGAAGCCGTTCGAGTCCGCGTACCGTGCAATGTCGAGCCAATGCCGTCCATGTCGCTCGCCGTAAGCCGGCGATGCCAACAGCCGATCGACAAGCCGCTCGTAGGCGTCAGGTTCGGGATCGCTCACGAACTCACGCACTTCGTCCGGTGAAGGCAAGACTCCGAGAAGATCGAGATTCAACCGGCGGATCAGCGTCGAACGATCCGCTTCCGGCGACGGAGCGAGTTTCTCACGTTCGAGCCGCGCGCGAACAAAAACGTCGATCGGATTCTGTTGACCCCTGACCCCTGACCCCTGACCCTTGATCAACGGCCGTCGAATCGGCTGGAACGACCAGTGATCACTTTTGACAACAGTGCTCGCCGAATCAGATGCCGGCACCTTCGCTCCACCGTCAATCCAATTTTTGATAAGTTCGATATCCGCAGCCGGGAGACGTGACTTCTCGTACGGCATCGCGGTGACGTCCCCTTTGCCGACCAAAGCCTGAAACAGCAGACTCTCGTCACTCTTGCCGGGGACGATGGCTGCACCCCGGTCGCCACCTTTGATCGCCAGGCCGCCGAGATCCAGGCGGTAGCCAGATTCGTTCTTGTCCGCTTTGTGACAGTCGACGCAGTGTTTGGCGAAGATCGGCTTAATCTGTTTCTCGAAGTCGATCGAGCCGCTATCCGCCACTGGCTGGTCAGCGGCACTGGCGGTCGGCAGGCTGAGATCGAACGTTGGCGAAACAGCGCTCATCCCGCAGCAGGCCAACCACCAGGCCAGCGGCAACAGCACGAGCAACTTGAGCCAACAGGATTTCATGGACAACTCCCGAAGAGGCGATTCGCGGCAGGAAGATTGGGTGGGTTCAAAACTGGTGGTCGCAGAAGGCTGACATGCTACCATCGCCCGGAAAACTCAGGCAACGACTGAGTTCCCTGACCGTCCAAATCTCCGAGCTATCCCGTGTCCGCACCATCGCTGGAATCCGAGTTGAAAGAGCGAGCCAAACAGCTCGGTTTCGACCTGTGCGGGATCACTGCCGCCGTCCGGCCTGACGGGTTCGACTGGCTGAAACGCTGGCTAGACCAAGGTTTCGCAGGCGAGATGCACTATTTACCACGCCGCCGGGCAGCCTACGAACATCCGTCCGGAGTACTGCCGCCGGTACGCAGCGTCGTGATGCTGGCGATGAATTATCACTCGTTCGAGCGCCGCGAGTTGTGCCCTTCCCCGTCGCGAGAGAACCCGGATGCCGGTTCCGCACCACGATCAAGTTTTGTTGCCGAACCGATTGCTCGGCCGAGTGGTTTCTTTTCGAGCGAAGCTCAACCTCGGCATGAGTCCCTCACTCCAGCCCTCTCTCAAAGAGAGAGGGGACCGGACGGGCGTGTCGCCAGTTACGCTCTTGGATCGCGGGACTATCACGAACTGCTGCGCGAGCGACTGAAGTCGCTGGGGGACTTCCTGCACGATCAGCATCCGGGCTGCCGGACTCGTGGCTGCGTGGACACAGCTCCGTTGCTGGAACGGGACTTCGCGAAACTCGCTGGCCTCGGCTGGTTCGGCAAGAACACGATGCTCATCAATAAGCGGATTGGCAGCTTCTTCTTTCTCGCTGCGTTGCTGACGGATGTTGAACTGACCCCGGATGAGCCGCATCACACCTCGCATTGCGGTACCTGCACGCGCTGCCTCGATGCCTGTCCGACGGACGCTTTCGTCGAGCCATATGTACTCGACGCGCGGAAGTGCATCTCGTATCTGACGATTGAGCAGCGCGATCAGCCAATTGCGCTGGAGCTGCGGTCGCAGATGGGAGACTGGGTCTTCGGCTGCGACATTTGTCAGGATGTCTGCCCGTGGAACCGCAAAGCCCCCGAGTCGCACGAACCAGCGTTCGCGCCGCGAGAAGAATGGAATCCCACCGGCTTGAACTGGCTGCTGTCGCTCGACCAGGGCGGTTTCGAAGCCGCATTCGCGGGCACACCGCTGCATCGTACCGGCCGGGCGGCACTGCTGCGCAACGCGGCGATCGCGCTCGCAAATTCGGGCGACCCGCAGGCCGTGCCGGTATTGCAGCGAGCCGCGCAGGATTCCGAACCACTCGTGCGAGAAGCGGCGCAGTGGGGGCTCAGGCAACTGCTCCCTTCTCCCTCTCCTCTGGGAAGAGGGTCGGGGTGAGCGTTCCGGTTCGCACGTTGAGTTCGCGATCGAGCCGACAAGCATCTTCGGCTCCCACATCCGATCTTCGTCCACCCGCTTCCAAGGAGAGAGGGCTTACGCATCAGAAGTCGCTCCCCGTCACCCACTCATCTTCTCCCCAGTTAACCCGGGCGCTCCAAGCCCCCCCCGCCTTTGCCTTCTCCGAG
>Ga0194121_10000544_pt1 | contig 66586 bp, 61 predicted proteins | sample TA2MahCa50mmetaG_FD_148609 | JGI IMG/M metagenome (GOLD analysis project Ga0194121, IMG submission 148609) | Freshwater microbial communities from Lake Tanganyika, Tanzania - TA2015020 Mahale Deep Cast 50m | ecosystem: Environmental > Aquatic > Freshwater > Lake | place: Tanzania: Lake...
TGGCTCCGAGAGCGTGGTCAAAATCCTGCGAAACCTCATCGAGATTGTGGGCAACAGCGCACTGGTGCGCCAGGGCAGCAGCGCGGAGTTGCTTATGGGCGATCTGGAATACGAAGTGCGCGCTGCGACGACCCTGACATTTGGTGGTGGCACCAATGAAATCCAGCGCGAGCTCGTCGCCCAATTCGGTCTGCAGATGCCGCGCACGGCACGCTAAGCCCGTATAATATCGGACGTGAACGCGCATGAAAAACTGTCCCATTGTGCCCCGCGAAGTCACACAGTCCAAGCTGGACCGCCGCAACCGGGCTAGCCAGCGCCATCGGGCCTCCCAGACCTATGCCTTGGCCGAGCGCTTCGAGGAAAGCGCCCAGCGTTACGCTGATCGCCCCTGCCTGCACTACAGTGACACCAGCCTGACCTACGCGCAAACCAATGCTTGTATTAACCAGGTGGCGCATGCTAGTCACCAGTTGGGCTTGCGCTGCGGGGACGTGGTCGCGCTGTGCATGGAGAACCGGCCGGGTTTCATATTCGTATGGTTTGCTCTGATGAAGTTGGGGGTCACCACGGTTTTTCTCAATACCAATGAGCGCGGTAAGTCACTTGAGCATAACTTGAGCGAAACGGGCGCCCAACTAGTCGTGGTCGGTGAGGAGTGTTTGCCCCAGTTCGCCGTAACCACGCTGCCCCCGGGGCTTCGCTGTTGGCTCTGGCCTGATGCCGAGTGCCCGGCCACCGCCCTGGACAAGTCGGTAACCGTCCTGGATTTGCAGGCGTTATCGCTCCAAAGTGACAGCGCCAACCCGCCCACCGACTGGCGTGCCGGACTGGTGGCCGAGAGACCGGCTGTCTACATCTTCACCTCGGGCACCACAGGGCTGCCAAAGGCGGCGATCATCAGCCACGCACGCTGGCTGATTACCGGTGACGTCATGCAAATCACCATGGACGTGCAGCCCAGCGATTGTTTTTACTGCTTTTTACCGCTCTACCACGGTGCGGCCTCGCTGTCAGTGGGGGCCACGGCCATTGCCAGCGGCGCCAGCCTGCTGCTGCGCCGCAAATTCAGCCGCAGCGAGTTTTGGGCTGACGTGCGTCGCCACCAAGTCACCATCTGCCAATACGTAGGCGAGATTGTTCGTTTTTTGCTCACCACACCGATGCAGCCGGGCGAGCGCGAACACAGCCTGCGCAAAATGGTAGGCGCCGGCATGGCCAGCGAAGTGTGGGAGCAGTGGGTGCGTCGCTTTGGCGATTTTGAAATTTACGAGGGCTGGGGCGCCACTGAGGCCAACACCAACACCATTAACTTGGACAACCGCGTGGGCTCCTGCGGGCGCGTCCCGTTTTGGGAAAAGTCCAATTTGCGCCTGGCGCGCTATGACGCCGATAACCAATGCCATCTGCGGGACGACAAGGGCTTTATGCAGCTATGCGCACCCGGCGAAGTGGGCGAGGCGATTGGCATGATCATTGACATCCCGGATGTGGTGGCCGGGCGCTTTGAGGGCTACACTTCGGCCGCCGCCACCGAACGCAAGATTTTGCGCAATGTGTTTCAATCCGGCGACGCTTGGTGGTCTTCGGGCGACTTGCTGCGCTACGACGAGGACGGCTATTTTTGGTTTGTGGACCGTATCGGTGACACCTACCGGTGGAAAAGTGAAAACGTCTCCACCACCGAAGTCGCCGATGCACTGGGCGATTTCCCCGGTCTCGATGCTATCACCGTCTATGGCGTACAAGTGCCCGGCTGCGAGGGACGCGCCGGCATGGCCGCTCTGGTCATGCAGGAGGGCGCCCAATTCGATCCGCAGGCTTTTTGGAAAATCGCGCTCGGACGTCTGCCCGCTTACGCGGTGCCTTACTTTTTACGCATTGCGCCCAGCACCGATATGACAGGCAACTACAAGCTGCGCAAAGTCAATTTACAACGCCAGGCCTACGATACGCAAACCATCACCGAGCCCCTGTATCTGCGCCGCGACGACCGCAAAACCTATGTCGCTTTGACAGCGATGGACCAGCTGCAGGAGGTCGTGTGGTAGATACCAAGGTCTGGCGCGCCGAGGTACGTGCATAGCAAGAGGCCAACTGCCCGGCCTCGATGCGCCTGCCCATCACGCCCAAAGAAATGGTCTGGGGGGGCTCGCAGCTGTGCTTTAGCAGCAAAGATCAGCGCGTGTGGTTTGAACGCATGCGCGAGCGCGGCGAGCCGTCAGGCCTCGCGCGATGAGAGTCACCGCAACGCGGTCAACGGAATTCGTCATGGACACGATCGATTTCCCAAAGAAAAAAATTCAAGAAACTTAAAAGAAATACGAGCCGCCGTTGGCGACCAGCACACTGCCGGTCACGTACGAGGCCTCGTCACTCGCGAGAAAGCGTACGGCTGCCGCAACTTCGGCAGGCTTCGCGAGACGGCCGAGTGGGATGGCTTTTTCGAGGCTTGCAATCCATTCGTCGGGAATGGAGCGCATGAGCGGGGTGTCGGTGGGGCCGGGGGCCACGGCATTGATACGGATGCCGCGTGAGGCGACTTCGCGGGCGAGGGCGCGGGTCATGCCGACTAGCGCTGCCTTGCTGGTGACGTAGTGCACGGGACCTTCGCCCGACTGCACGGCCGTGGAGGCGATATTGATGATCGAGCCCTTGATGTTTTTTTCGGCCATAACGCGCAGCGCCTCGCGCGCGCAAAAGAAAGCACCGTCGAGATTGACAGCCATCACCGCGCGCCAGCCTTCGTCTTCCATGAAGACGGTTTGCTCGACATGGGTCTTGGGTGTTTCGCCACGCGCGAGTTCGGCGTTACGCTGCGCCATCAGCTCGTACATTTTGGCGCTACCGTCGTTCGGGCCAGTGCCGGTGCCGGCATTATTGACGAGCACATCGAGCCGCCCAAACGCCGCCACGGCTTGCGCAAAAGCGGCTTTGACCGCAGCGCTGTCGGCTACGTTGCCGGCAATCGCCAAGTGCGCGGTGGGATTCGGCAGCGTGGCGACGGTGGCGTCAGCGGATTCCTGCTTGAGATCAAAAACGGCGACTCGTGCGCCGGCTTCGGCGAGGGCAAGTGCGCAAGCGCGCCCGATGCCCTGACCCGCGCCAGTAACCAAAGCTGCCTTGCCTGAAAGTGACATGCTGCGCCTCGCTGTTTGGTTCGTTATTGAGTGATTTGCTGACTCGCGATGGGATAGCTAAAAAAATTGCCTTAGGGCGGAGGGACGACGAGTTCTGCCGCTTTGCCGCCATCTGCCGAAATACAGGTCGCGGTGACATAGGCCGAGTCGTCGCTGGCCAAAAATAGCGCGACGCCGGCGATTTCATGGGCTTCGCCGAAGCGACCCATCGGTACTTGACTCGCGATCTTCTTGCCCCAGTCTGCGTAGGGTCCCGCAAAGCCTGCTACGGTCGCCGGCGTATTGATGACACCCGGCGCGATCGCATTGACGCGAACATTGGCGCGAGCACCCTCCATGGCGGCACATTTGGTGAAGTGGATAAGAGCGGCTTTGGCCGCGCCGTAGGCCGACATGTTACCGAGCCCTAAGAGCCCGTTGATCGAAGAAATATTGATGATCGAGCCGCGCTGCGCGGGCAGCATCACCTTGAACGCTTCACGCGTGGCGACAAAAGCCGAGTTGACGTTGACCTCGAAATCTTTACGAAAACTTTCCGGGGTCATGTCGACGATCGCCGAGTAGGTGACCGACGGCGCGTTATTGACCAACACGTCGAGCCGCCCGTGCTGCGCAGCCGTCGTAGCGACGAAATCGGCGAGCGCCGCGTGGTCCGCGACATCGAAGGCGCGCTGGCTGACCGAGCCGCCGCTCGCCCGAATGGCGGCCGCCCTGGCCTCGAGTGGTTCGGCGCGACGTGCGCAAAGGGCGACATGCGCACCCTCGGCGGCAAAGCGCGCTGCGATAGCGGCCCCAATTCCTTGACTGGCCCCGGTTATGAGGGCAACTCGACCGGCAAGACGACCCATTTTTCACCCCCGGGCGGCATTCGCCGCATATTGCAAGTGCGTATAAACCGATAGCGATCTTTACGCATTCTGATGGTTCTGAGCCACTCCGACCGTCAAAAACGTTGTTTTCAGGGTCGCAACTGCTACTATCACCACATTCCACATCAAGGTGGTCGGGGTGTCAACGGAAGGGCAATTCGAGCTCGTCGAAGAGCTGGTTCGCGGCTACCGCTGCCGCGTGTTCAGTCGTGCGCCCCGGACTCTGCCGGCGCTGCTCAAGGCTGTCCCCTGGAATTCGGACGCTATTGCCATCGTCTACGGCCCGTTGCGGCTGAGCTACCGCGATTTGTCCTCTACCGTCGATCGTCTCGCGTACGCCCTGCAGTCACACTGCTCGATCGGGGCGGGGAGTCGTGTCGGACTCGCCATGCGTAACCTGCCGGAGTGGGTGTACGCGTTTTTGGCGCTCGTCCGCCTTGGCGCCATCCCAGTGGCGATGAACAGTCGCGCTTCAGGCGATGAGCTCGCGGCGGCGCGCGATGGCACCGGGGTTTCACTGCTGATCACGGACAGCCGCTGCGCGCGAGAGCTCGCGACTCATCCTGCCACCTGTCCGCTCATGGTGGCGGCGGATGATTCTTTGAGCGGTGATGATCGGCAGCGCGAATTTGCCGTGATCGATGCGGCGGTCGCTGCGGGGGCCGTGCGCCTTGCCGATCTGCTGGCCGAAGCTCCCGCGAATGCCGGCCCGGCCGCGCCGTCGGTCGAGCCCCTCGATCCTGCGACCATCCTGTTTACTTCTGGGACCACCGGTCGCGCGAAGGGTGCGGTGCTCAGTCACTGGGGCACGAGCAATTCGGTGTGGACCAATCTCTATGCCGGGTACCGCATCGCTGCTAACATGGCGGCCCGCTACGGCATGACGCTCGAGCAGCTTGCGGCCATGTCACCGCAGACCTGCATGCTGCTCATGTTCCCGTTCTTTCACACCAGCGGTCTGCACACCGGCCTGCTATCGACGCTGGTGCGCGGCGGCAAGATTGTCTTGATGCGGCGGTGGGATGCGGCTGCGGCATTGCAGCTTATCGAAACCGAGAAAGTGACGCAGTTTCCGTGTGTGCCGACCATGATGTGGGACCTGCTGCGTTCGCCAAATATTTCGCAGTACGATCTCAAATCTTTGACCAGCGTCTCGACGGGCGGTCAGGCCTTGCAGGCGGGCATGCTCAGCGAAATCGCTAAAGCGTTCCCGCATGCCGTACCCGGCACCGGGTTCGGCATGACTGAAACCACGGGTGCGGTGGCCATGTCGGTGGGCGAAGAATATCTCGCGCATCCGGGGACCGCCGGGCGGATGCTCGACACGACACTCGTCAAAATCGTGCTTGAAGACGGCAGCCTCGCCGCGCCGGGCGAAGCGGGCGAGATCTGCATGCGGTCGGTTTCAAACATGCTCGAGTACTGGGGCGATCGCGAGGAGACAGCGCGCGCCTTCGACAACGAAGGCTTCATGCGCTCGGGTGATATCGGCTATCTCGATGCCGACGGTTTCCTTTATATTGTCGATCGCAAGAAGGACATGGTGATCTCTGCGGGCGAGAATATTTATTGCGCCGAGGTCGAGCGGGTACTGCTCGCACATCCGGGTCTCGCGGAAGCGGTGGCTTTTGGCGTGCCAGATTCCCGACTCGGCGAGCGTCTGATGGCGATCGTCGAACCTCATGCCTCGGCGGGGCTCATTACCGGCGATGAGGTGAAGCAGCATGTTGCGGCGCACTTGGCGGCCTACAAGGTGCCCACCGAAGTTTTGGTTCAGCACGAAGCTTTGCCGCGCAACCATCTCGACAAGGTCGACAAGGTACAACTGCGCCGTCGATACAGCGCATCGTAACCAGACAAGAACGGGAGCAGCAACAAGATGGGGTTTCCGCAGGGCGCCAAAGTCATTGATCTGATGTTGGGGATACCGGTCAGTACCACCAATACCGAGTGGTACACGCCCTATCTGCCGCTGCTACTCGATCGCGAGAGCCGCGAGGCGTTCAAGATGCCGGCGCAGTACATGTTCAAAGATATCCCGGTGCTGCCCACCGATTCCGACTATATTGACTACACGGTCGCGCAGATGGATCGCTATCACATCGCGCGCGCCATGGTCGGCTATTGGGAGGGGTCGGCCGGCATCAAGCGGGCGCGCGAGGTTTACCCGGATCGCTTTATCTTTGATTATCACGTCAATCCCAACAAAGGGATGGATGATGTGCGTGAAATACGTCGCTTGAAGGCTGCCGGCCACATACACGCGGTCAGTTTCTTTCCCTGCGGCAACAACCCGCAGGTGCCCATCAATGACAAAAAGGTTTATCCGATCTACGCGACCTGCGTGGATCTCGATTTGCCGGTGTTCGTGAACGTCGGTGTACCGGGGCCGCGATTACCGATGGCGCCGCAACACGCTGAGCTTGTTGATGAAGTCTGCTGGTTTTTCCCGGAGCTGAAGTTCGTGATGCGTCACGGGGCCGAGCCTTGGGAGGATCTCGCCGTCAAGCTGATGCTCAAATGGCCGAATCTCTTTTATTCCACCAGTGCCTTTGCACCCAAACATTATCCGAAGGCCATCATCGATTACGCCAACACGCGCGGGGCTGATCGGATCATGTACGCCGGGTATTGGCCCATGGGCTTGTCGCTCGAGCGTATCTTTCGCGAACTGCCCGATGTGCCGTTCAAAGATTCAGTGTGGCCGAAATTCCTTTACGAAAATGCCGCCCGTCTGTTCGGAGGTCCGCCGTCATGAGCAACGAAGACATTCCATCGAACACCGCTGCCCGCCAGTACCTTTCGCGCTTCTCGAAAGAGGAGTTGCTCGCTTGGCGCACGGCGCCGCTCGACCGACCCGTATCGGCGGCCGATCGCGGCATCGACTTGCCCATGCCCTTTGGCTGGTTCGTCGTCAGCTATTCCGATGAGCTCAAAGTGGGTGAGGTCAAGCCGCTGCGCTATTTCAATCGCGAGCTCGCGTTGTGGCGTGGCGAGGACGGCACGCCGCGTATGGTTGATGCCTACTGTCGTCACCTCGGCGCCCACATGGGGTATGCCGGGCGCGTTCAAGGCAATGATCTCGAGTGCCCGTTCCATTCTTGGCAGTACAACGGCAAGGGCGAGGTCACGAAGATTCCCTACGCCAAAGTCATCCCGCCACAGGCCAAGCGCAGCTGCGTGAAGCCGTGGCGCCTCGTCGAGCGCAATCGTTTTATTTGGGCGTGGTATCACCCGGAAAACGTCGAGCCCACTTTTGAGGTCGAAGCGCTGCCCGAGGCGGCCTCGCCCGAGTGGAGCGATTACGACAAACACGAGTGGCTCGTGTATGGGCCACTGCAAAACATGGCCGAGAACGGCGTGGATGCGGCGCATTTTCGCTACATCCACGGCACGGCGAGCCTGCCCAATTACGACGTCAAGTTCGAAGGCATTCGTCGTGTGGCGTCCGTCGCGGCCAAGATGCCGACACCACGCGGTGACGTTGATGGCACCATTTCTTATGGCACGGTGGGCGCTGGCCAAGCTTGGACGCGCTTTGCGGGGATCTGCGAAACGCTGATGGTCGCCGGGATCACGCCGATCGCACCGGATTGCACCCACGTACGATTCGCATTCACGCAGCTGAAGTCAGCCATCGACGGGCCATCGGCAGGCGTGGCGCGAGCGATGGTCAAAGATATCTGTCGTCAGCTCGATCAGGACAAGGTGGTCTGGGATCGTCAGCGGTACACCCACGATGCGCTGCTCTGCGACGGTGACGGTCCGATCTCGGCCTTCCGCAAGTATTACCGTCAGTTCTATGCCGAGCTGCCGCGGGATGAAGGCACGCCGATCGCCAATCGCAGCTTCGCGCGCAAGGCGAACTGAGTTGGCTCGCGAGCTCAGCGCGGTTCCGCTCGGTCGTGCGTGAATTCACGGGGCGCACGGCGCTCGTCACGGGCGCGGCGGGTGGGATAGGGCGCTCGCTCGCGCTTGTCGCGGCAGCGCGTGGTATGCGCGTGCTCGTCTGTGATATCGAGACCGAGAGCACGGCGGCAGTCGCCGCGGAATGCCTCGCTGCAGGGGCGCCAGCGTCCCAGGCGCGCGTGCTCGATGTGCGTGACGCCATCGCCTTCGAAAATCGGGTGATGGAAATCACCCGAGAATGGGGCGGAGTGGACCTGCTCTTTTGCAATGCGGGCGTACTCGTTCCCCGGCGGCTCTGGGAGCAAACGGCTCGCGAATTCGACTGGTTGTTGGACGTCAACGTCAAAGGTGTCGTCAACGGCATTCGGGCCTGCGTCCCCGGCATGTTGGCGCGCGGTCGCGATGCTGGCCGTGAAGCTCATGTGGTGATCACGGGCTCGATGGCTGGGCTGATTGCTTCGCCCATGCTCGGTGCGTATTCGGGGAGCAAGGCTGCGCTTGCGGCGATCGCCGAGACGCTTTACCTCGATCTCGCCGCGACCAAGGCACCCATCGGAGTTTCATTGCTGGCACCAGGAGCAGTGCGCAGTCGAATCTTTGAAGCCGAGCGGCACCGCGAGGCGGGTGCGGAGCCACTGGCAGGCGCCGGAGCCGCGATGCGCGAAGCGATGATCGCAGGCACGGCCCGAAGGGGCATGCATCCGGAACAGGTGGCGGCCGTCACCTTCGAGGCCATCGAGAGCGGCCGGTTCTGGGTGTTTCCGCATCCGGAAATGCTCGCCGCATTGCCGGCGCGGCAGGCCGCGATGCTTGAGGGTCGAAATCCCGAGTTCGATTTCGGCCGCGACTTCAGGTCGCCGGGCGGGCGTTGAGCGCAGGATCATTCGGCTCACCGAGCACGCAGCGTACGCCACCCGGCGTCGAAAACTCTGCGACGCAGCGATTGCAGTTGATGCAGTTGGACCGTGCGCTTGGGTCCTTGGCGATTCTGGCTACGAAGTCCGCTTGCGAGATGAGCGGTCGACCGAGCACCACGAAATCGAAGGCGGCACGCATGGCTTCGGCGACGTTGTCGCCGCTGCGCAATCCGCCCAAAAGCCCGAGTGGCATCGTCACCGCTTCGCGCATCTGCAGTGCGTGCTTCAAAAAATACATTTCTTCGAAGGGCGTGTCGCGAAAGGCCGTTTTCGCACCGAGTTTGAGCAAAAAACGGTTCCAACCGCTTTTTTCGGTTTGTAGCATCGAAGGCACGGGCGAATTGCCGCGAAAGAGATACATCGGCGAATAAGGCGAGAAACCGCCCGTCATCACGAGACCATGCAGGCCGGCGGCCTGCAGGGCTTGCGCGGTTTTGATGGAATCGGCGATCTCGACGCCCGAGCGCACGCCATCGCGCAAGTTGAGCTTGGCGACGACCGCGATCTTGTCACCGACCGCGGCGAGCACACGCTCGGTCACCTCTAGCGGAAAACGCAGACGATTTTCCGCGCTACCACCGTACTGGTCGCTGCGTTTGTTGGCGAGCGGGCTCAAAAATTGGCTGAGCAGATAGCCGTGGCCCATGTGCAGTTCGATGGCATCGAAGCCCGCCTCAACGGCGTAATTGGCGGCGGCGACGAATTGGTCGCTGACATTTTGCATGTCGGCGCTCGTCATCTCGCTCGTGAACAAGGCGCCCACCATGGCGCCGTAGAGGTTCAAAGTTTTGGAGGGGCCGAGGGGCTTGCGCGTGCTGCGCTTGGGCGTGCGGGTCATCGTGCCGCAGTGGCCGAGTTGCAGCGAGACCCGCGCCCCGGCCGCGTGCACGGCATCGGTCAGGGCGCGAAAACGCCCCACGTTGTCGGTGCCGATGGAGGTTTCTTCTTCGAAGGTGCGCCCATCCGGATGAACGGCTGTGTAGCCGAGGGTCGTCATGCCGACGCCACCGCGGGCGATATCCACGTGGTGTTTGACCAACGCCGCACTCGGCCCGTTGGCGAAATTCATGCCCTCGTAGGTGCCGGCCTTCACGAAGCGGTTGGGCAAGGTGATCGGCCCCAGCTGCATCGGCTCGAAGGCGCGGGCCGACGGGGTCAGGGAAGAGTTGGACCACATGTGGTGACTCGTCGAAATGACGAATCGATTATGGCCCGCATGATTCCCCAGAGACAAGCAAGATGCGTAAAAAAACATGTAAAAAATTGATGAAGTTGATGATTACAGCCCCTGCGGATACCATAATCGCGCAAAAATAAGGGTTGCAGACGTGGTTTCATAAACTTGGCGCGGTGACGTTGATCTGCGCAAGGCGACTTGTCGCAAAAGGGGTTGCAAGATGGCGGTTCACTCACTAGGTTACGTTCGAGTCATGGCGCGTGATCTTGCGCCGTGGCGTCGTTTTGGCGTCGAGGTCATCGGCATGATGCCGGCAGAGGCGCCGGACGGCAGCTTGTGGCTGCGGACCGATGATCGGCCGTTCCGCTTCGTCATCGAAAAAGGCGAGGCCGATCGTTTTATCGCCGCCGGTTGGGAGATGCCGAGCGAGGCCGAATTCAACGCGACCGTAAAACGTTCGCGCACCGCCGGCGTCGCGCTGCAAGATGGTAGCGCCGTAGAACTCAAAGCGCGTTGCGCCCATGGTCTGGTGGCAGGCACCGATCCCGATGGTAACGCCTTCGAACTTTATTGGGGCCGCTTCCGCGGCTACGACCCGTTCATGTCTTCGCAGGGCGTATCCGGTTTCGTCACCGGCGATCTCGGCACGGGCCATGTGGTGCTGCCGGCGCCGCAGCTCGAGCGCAGCGTCGACTTCTACAAATCTTTGCTCGGCTTCGGTGACACCGACGAGATGCGTCTCGTGATGTCTCCGGATCCTGCCGTGCCCGAGCTGTGCATCCGTTTTCTGCACGCGAGCTGTCGGCGTCACCACAGTCTCGCGCTCATTCCGATGCCGGTGCCCTCGGGCCTCGTGCACACCATGGTCGAGATGCGCGATATCGATGATGTCGGTCGCGCACTCGATCGCTGTGTCGCCGCTGGGTATCACATTTCTTCGTCGCTGGGCCGACACTCGAATGATGGGATGATCAGCTTCTATGTCGCCACGCCCGGCGGCTTCGATCTCGAAGTCGGCTGCATGGGGCTGACGCCGGACTGGAGCACTTGGGTGCCAACTCGCAGCCTGATCGCCGACACCTGGGGTCACAAGTGGTCGCCACCGCCGGCATGAAGACGCCCGCATGAACAAAAAAATGACTGCCGCAGACGTCGTCGCTCAATTGCGCGACGGCATGACGATCGGTATCGGTGGCTGGGCCACGCGACGCAAGCCGATGGCTTTGGTGCGCGAAATCATGCGCTCGCCGCTGCGCGATCTGACCGTGGTTTCTTACGGCGGCCCGGACGTGGGTCTGCTCGCGGCAGCGGGCAAACTGCGCAAATTGATCTTTGGGTTCGTGTCACTCGATGTGCTGCCGCTCGACATGCATTTCCGCAATGCACGTCAGGCGGGGGCCTTCGAAGTGATGGAACTCGATGAGGGTATGGTGCAGCTCGGTCTGCGTGCGGCGGTGATGCGTGTGCCATTTTTGCCGACGCCAGTCGGTCTCGGCACCGATGTCGTGGTGCGCAATCCGGGCATCCGGCTCGTGCGCTCTCCTTATGACGATGCTTCAACCTTGGTCGCCATGCCCGCGTTGCGGCTCGATGCCGCGCTGCTGCACGTCACCGAGGCGGACGAGCGCGGCAACAGTGTCATCCTGAGTCCCGATCCTTTCTTTGACGATCTCATGGGACGAGCCGCCGACCGTGTTTATTTGAGCTGCGAGCAAATCGTGGCTACGACCAAAATCTGCAATCACGATCGTGCGCGTTATCAGCCCTTCGAGCGCTCGGTCGTCACCGGCGTGGTCGAGGCGCCTTTTGGCGCCCACCCGACGGCTGGCGTGCCGGGCTACGGTATCGACATCGATCACCTCAAAGAATACAACGCAGCGACTACCTCCGAGGCCTGGGCGGCCTATCGAGCCCGCTACGTCGATCTGCCCACCCACGATGACTACGTCGCGGCGGTGGGCGGTCGCTTGCGGATCAACAGCATTCCGCCGCCGGTTTATTGAGCAATGGTATGACGACTCACTCCTACACACTCGCCGAGCTCTGCATTGCGCAATGCGCCGAAGTGTGGCGCGGCGAGGGCGAAGTGCTCGCCACCGGCATCGGTGTCATCCCGCGCATTGCGGCGGGTCTCGCACGCCTCAGCTTCAATCCCGATTTATTGATGACCGACGGTGAGGCCTATCTGCTCGCAGAACCCGTCGCGCTCGGTCCCCGTCGCGCCCGCGATCCTCTGGTTGAAGGCTGGATGCCGTATTCGCGCACCTTTGATCTGCTTTGGGGTGGGCGGAGACATGCGCTGGTCGGTCCCGCGCAGGTTGACCGCTTTGGTCAAATGAATATCAGTGTGGTCGGCGATTACACCAAGCCCAAGGCGGCGATCCTCGGTGCACGCGGGTTTCCGGGCAATTCCATCTCGCACGCCAACAGCATCTTCGTGCCCAATCATTCGACGCGCGTGTTCGTGGCAGGCGAAGTCGATATGGTCTGCAGCGCGGGGTACAACCCGCAGCGTTGGCCCGAGGGCAAGGTTCCATCGACCTTGCGTATCGGCCGAATGATCACCGATCTCGGTGTGCTCGACTTCGGCGCGGCGAATCACGCCGTGCGTCTGTTGTCGGGACATCCGGGCGTGACAGTGGCGCAGGTGCAAGAGGCGACGGGTTTCCCGATCGTCGTGCAAGCCGAGACCCCGGTCACGCCGGCGCCTACCGACGAACAACTTGCGCTCATTCGCGAGCGACTCGATCCGCGCAACCTGCGCGGTACTGTCTTCAAGGGTGATCCGCCGGGCGACCGGCGCTGACGCAGGGGAGTGGCCCGCATGAGCGAAACCGTCGAACCACGCACTGCAGACATTTGCTACGAAACCGAAACGCCCGTGCTCTATGAAACCCGGGGCGCGGTGGCGTGGTTGACGCTGAATCGTCCCGAGTTTGCCAACTCGCAGAACTCGCAAATGACTTATGCCATCGATGATTGCTTGCGCAAGGCGGTGACCGATGACGCCGTCAAAGTGATCGTGCTGCGCGGCGCGGGCAAGCATTTCTCGGGCGGTCACGACATCGGCACGCCCGGGCGCGATGTGGCCAAAAGTTGGCCCGAGCGCAAAACGCTCTGGTACGACCACGTGAACAAGCCGGGCGCCGAATATTTTTACGCACGCGAGCAAGAGGTGTATCTCGGCATGTGTCGGCGCTGGCGCGAGCTGCCGAAGCCCACCATCGCCATGGTGCACGGTGCCTGCATAGCCGGCGGGCTGATGCTGGCCTGGGTCTGCGATCTGATCATGGCGGCTGACGACGCTTATTTCGCAGATCCGGTGGTGCGCATGGGGATCCCCGGCGTCGAATATTTTGCCCATCCTTACGAGCTCAATCCGCGCATCGCGAAAGAATTCCTGTTCACCGGCGAGCGCATGAGCGCCGAACGCGCCTATCAGATGGGTATGGTCAACCGCGTCGTGCCGCGCGCCGACCTTGAGCCTGCGACGACACAGCTTGCCGAGCGGATTTCCGGCATGCCGCGGCTCGGGCTTGCGCTCACCAAGCAGGCGATCAATCACGTCGAAGATTTGCAGGGCAAGCGTTCGGCGATGGACGCCGTGTTCCACATGCATCACTTTGCGCACGCTCAGGGTGATCTCACCATGGGCAATAATCTCGGCGGCATGGACGTCAAATCGATGGCCAGCGCCAACAAAGAAAAGCCGACTCGCGAGGGTTGAGTGTGACCACCCTGTTGCACACGCCGCTCGTCGACTTGCTCGGCTGCCGCTATCCGATCGTGCAGACCGCCATGGGTTGGGTGGCGCGACCCGAGCTCGTTGCGGCATCCTGCAACGCGGGTGCGTTCGGCTTTCTTGCGGCCGCCTCGCTGCGTGCCAAAGAAGTCGGCCCCGCGATCGATCGGGTGCACTCGCTCACCGATCGTCCGTTCGGCGTCAACTTCCACATGTTTCAGCCGGGAGCGGCACAGATCGTCGACACCATCATCGCCGCCAAGGTCAAAGCGGTAAGTTTCGGGCGCGGCCCCGACAAAGTCATGATCAAGCGCTTTCGCGATGCCGGCATCGTCTGCATGCCTACCGTCGGCGCCCTCCGCCATGCTCAAAAAATGGTGCAGATCGGCATCGATGTCTTGATCATTCAGGGCGGCGAGGGCGGTGGTCACACGGGCTCGGTACCGACCACGTTGCTGCTGCCGCAGGTGCTCGATGCCGTCAAAGTACCGGTGGTTGCGGCGGGCGGTTTCTTTGATGGTCGCGGCCTCGCGGCCGCGCTCGCTTACGGGGCGGCAGGGGTTGCCATGGGCACCCGATTCCTTATGACCCGCGATTGTCCCGTCCCCGAGGTCACCAAAAAGCGCTACGTCACTGCGGGGCTTGATGACATTGTCCTCACGACACGTCTCGATGGTTTGCAGCATCGGCTGATCCGCAACGAGGTCTTGGCCGATATCGAACACGCCGGCCCGACGCGCCTGCTGGTGGGTGCCCTACGCAATGCACTGCGTCTCAAGCGCTTGACGGGGGCCAAACTCGGCGAGCTCGTGGTCGCGGCTCGCGGCATGCAACGCGAAGGTGGGCTGTCGTTCGGACAGGCGCTGATGGCGGCCAACTCACCGGTGTTGATTGAGCGCTCGATGATTCAGGGTCGACCCTCTGAAGGCGTGATGTCGACGGGGATGGTGGCCGGCATCCTCGGCGATCTGCCGAGTTGCGACGAGTTGGTCGCCAGCATGGTTAACGACGCCGAGGCGCGCCTGCGCCAGCTCTGCACAGGAGTCTGAGATGCCGATCAAAGTCGAAATTCGTGAGCGTGTGGCCGAGATCGTACTCGCGCATCCGCCGGTGAATGCGCTTGATGTCCGCACCTGGCTCGAGCTGGCCGAAACCATCAAGCGCACTGGGCACAACCCGGAGGTGCGCTGCGTGATGATCCGCGGCGAGGGCAAAGGGTTTTGCGCCGGCGTCGATATCAAAGAATTACAAGGTCACCCGGATCGTATCGTCGAGGTCAATCGCGGCAATTACCTGACCTTTCGCGCAGTGCGCGCCTGCGAGATTCCGGTGGTGGCTGCGGTTCATGGCTTCATCATCGGTGGCGGCATCGGGATCTGTGGCGCAAGCGATGTGGTCATTGCCGCGGACAATGCCTTTTTCTCTTTGCCGGAGATCGACCGCGGCGCCATGGGCGGTGCGTCCCACCTTGCGCGCATGCTGCCGCTTCACAAAGTACGAGCGCTCTTTTTCACGGGCGGCAAATGTCCGGCGAGCGAGGCTTATCGGCTTGGTGCGGTGGAGCAGGTGGTGCCGCGGGCCGAGCTCCTCGAGAAAGCACGTGAATTTTGCGGCGTGATTGCCGCCAAGAGTCGCCGCGCGCTGGTGCTCGCCAAAGAATCGCTCAACGGCATCGAGCCGACCGATGTCGATCGCTCGTACCGCTTTGAGCAGGGGTTCACGCTCGAGATGTACATGAGCCCTGATTCGCAAAAGTCGCGCGATGCCTTCATCGAAGGCAAGGAAGCGGCAAAGTTCTGAGCGTGCGATCGCACAGGCATGGCAATCGATCTGCAATACACGCCGAAACAGCACGCGCTGCGCGCCGAAGCTCGCGCTTGGCTGGAGGCGAATGTGCCGCGTGAGCCGCTGCCGTCGTACGACACCGCAGAGGGTTTCGAGGCGCATCGTCATTGGGAGACGAAGCTGCACTCCGACCGCTGGAGTATGGTGACGTGGCCGCAGGAGTACGGCGGCCGCGGGCTCGATCTCATCGAGTGGCTGATCTTCGAAGAAGAGTATTACCGCGTCGATGCGCCGGGCCGCGTCAATCAGAACGGAGTGTTCCTGTTCGGCCCTATACTCATGGAGTACGGCACGCCGGAACAAAAGTCCCGCTTCCTGCCGCGGCTTGCCTCCGGCGCGGATATTTGGGCGCAAGTCTGGTCTGAGCCGCAGGCAGGTTCCGATCTTGCCGCGCTGCGCACGACGGCCATTCGCGACGGCGACGATTACGTCATCAACGGTCACAAGATCTGGTCGACGCGCGCAGTCTATGCAGACTGGGGCTTCGGGTTGTTTCGCACCGATGGCGCCTCGGAGCGTCACCGTGGGCTCTCCTACGTTGTCGTGCCGCTGCGCACGCCGGGTGTGACAGTGCGTGGCATTCCGCAACTCGATGGCGAGTCGGGTTTCGCGGAGATCTTTTTCGAGAATGCGCGGGTCCCGGTGGCCAATCGTATTGGCGATGAGGGGCGGGGCTGGTCGATTGCCATGGCGACGGCTGGCTTCGAGCGCGGCTTGATGCTGCGCAGCCCGGCGCGTTTTCAGCGCACCGCACAGCGTCTGATCGAACTTTATCGGCGGGAGGAACTGACTCGGCGGGAGCAGCAGACTGCCCCGATCGATCCCGGCGTGGCCGCTACGGTCACCCAGTGCTGGATGGATGCCGAGGCCTACGCGCTCTCGACCTACATGACAGCCTCGCGATTGATCGCCGGAGGGTCGATCGGCGCCGAAGCCAGCCTCAACAAAATATTCTGGTCTGAGCTTGATCTTTCCATGCACCGAGCGGCGTTGGCCATTCTGGGTGCACGGGCTGAATTGCGCGGTCTTGCCGGTGTCGAGGGCGTTGCTCTCGCAAAGGCCGCAGACGAAGCCACGCGTTGGATGGACGGATTTCTCTTTTCGCTGGCGGGCCCGATCTACGCGGGTGCCAATGAAATCCAGCGCAATATCATTGCCGATCGCGTACTCGGCATGCCCAAAGGCTGAAGCCATGGACTTCACCTTCGACGAAGAGCAACGACTTGCCGCGCAATCTTTGCGCGAACTGCTGAACGATCACTGCCAGGGCAGCGACCTGCGTCGAGCGGCCAACGCCCGCGATCTTCCATCCTTCGAGGCGGCCTGTGCCACACGTCGGGCGCGGCTTGCTGAGCTCGGTCTCGCCGGAGCGCTGGTACCTGCAGAGCAGGGTGGGCTCGGTCTCGGAGTGGTCGATTTCGTGTTGCTCGCTGAAGAAGCCGGCCGCGCCGCGCTCCCGGAACCGTTGGTCGACGTCGAGGGCGTTGCGCATCCTTTGTTGGCGACGCTTGGCGAGCTTGGTGAGAGTACGCTGCAAGAGACGCTGGTGGGCTCGGCGCTGGTGCTGAGCGCGGCGCCGGGCACCACGGTGCTTGCCAACGCCGCTTTTGCGCAATACCTGCTGCTCAGTCGCCGTGATGACGAACTCGCGCTGTATCGTGCGTCCGATATTTCTTTGACTCACCGTGAGAGCGTCGATCCGCTGCGACGGCTGAGCGAAGTTGCGCTGCACGACGCTAAGCCCATCGCCAGGGTGACCGGCGCTACGACATCCAGCGCATGGCAAGCCGCGCGTGCACGCAGCACGGTCTTGAATGCTGCGCAGCTGCTCGGGCTTGGGGCACGGATGCTGGAGATCGCCGTGGCTTATTCGCTCGAGCGCAAGCAATTCGGCAAGGCCATCGGCAGCAACCAGGCGGTCAAACATGCGCTGGCCGATGTGATGGTCAAGCTCGAATTCGCGCGCCCGGTGGTCTATGCCGCTGCGGCTACCCTCGCGCCCGTCCGCGTTGCCCATGCGGCCGTTGCGGCGGCCGAGGCCGCAGATCGTGCTGCGCGGGCCGCTATTCAGGTCCACGGTGCCATGGGCTATTCATGGGAAGTCGATCTGCAGTTCTACGCCAAGCGTGCTTGGGCGCTGGCCGGCCTCAACGGCGGGCGCTCCGCACAATTTGCTGCCGTGCATCAAAGTTTGCTGCGCGGTGAACTCGAGGCGCAATGGGCATGAGCACGGCGTACATCATTGATGCAGTTCGCACTCCAGTCGGACGCAAAAAGGGCAGCCTTGCAACCATGCACCCCGCAGATCTCGGCGCGCATTCGCTCGCAGCGCTCATGCAGCGCAGCGCGGTCGATCCTGCGGCGATCGAGGATGTGATCTTTGGTTGTGTCGATACCATCGGTCCGCAGGCGGGCGATATCGCGCGTACCTGCTGGTTGGTGGCGGGCCTGCCCGAGCACGTGCCCGGCACTACCATCGATCGTCAATGCGGTTCATCGCAGCAGGCTCTGCATTTTGCTGCGCAGGGCGTCATGAGTGGCACGCAGGACCTCGTGGTCGCGGGCGGTGTGCAGCAGATGAATTTGATCCCGATTTCACAGGCCATGATCGCAGGGCAGGCGCTCGGCTTTCGCGATCCATTCCGCGACTCACCGGGCTGGCGCGCTCGCTATGGGGATCAGGAAGTCTCGCAGTTTCGCTCTGCAGAGATGATTGCCGAGAAGTGGCAGATCTCGCGCCTAGACATGGAGCGCTTTGCGCTCGCCAGCAACGAACGTGCGATCGCAGCCATCGATGGCGATCTCTTCGACGCCGAGATTTCGCCGGTCGGCGCTTTTGCTCGCGATGAGACACCGCGTCGTGGCACCTCGCTCGAAAAAATGGCGACCCTCGAACCCCTGCAAGCGGGCGGTCGGGTCACGGCTGCGGTGGCGAGTCAAATAGCCGACTGTTCTGCGGCTTTGCTCATTGCTTCGGAACAGGCAGTGCGCGAGCATCGCCTTGCGCCGCGTGCGCGTATCGTGCACCTCAGCGTGCGCGCGGCCGATCCCGTCTGGATGCTGACGGCGCCGATACCGGCCACGCAGTACGCCCTCAAAAAATCTGGCCTGCGGCTCGAAGATATCGATCTCTTCGAAATCAACGAGGCGTTCGCCTCGGTGGTCTTGGCCTGGCAACGCGAACTTGGCGTCGATCCGCAAAAAATCAACGTCAACGGGGGCGCGATTGCACTCGGTCACCCGCTCGGCGCGACCGGCGCGCGGCTCATGACCTCGCTCCTCGGTGAACTCGAGCGCCGCGTTGGGCGTTACGGCTTGTTGACCATGTGCGAGGGCGGTGGCCAGGCCAACGTCACCGTCATCGAAAATCTGCGTGCATCGAGCAGTACGGGCTCGTCGAGTGGAGCGAAGAATTCATGAGTGGCCTCTGCGAAAACCGCGTCGTCATCGTCACGGGCGCAGGGCGCGGTCTCGGCCGTGAGTACGCTCTCGCGTTTGTGCACGAGGGCGCCAAAGTCGTCATCAATGATTTGGGTACTAGTCTGACAGGCGAAGGCCATGATCTTTCGACTGCGCAGGCCGTCGTCGATGAGATCCGCAGCGCCGGCGGTGAAGCCGTTGCCAATGGCGATGATGTCGCCGACTGGGAGGGCGCCGCGCGCATCGTGCAGACCGCGGTGCAAACTTTTGGTCGGCTCGATGTCATCGTCAACAATGCGGGTTTCGTCCGCGATCGCATGTTCGTGAGTCAGACTGTAGAGGAATGGGATGCCGTCATCCGTGTTCACCTGCGCGGTCATTTCTGTGTGACGAGTCATGCAGTGGCGCATTGGCGAGCCGAACAGAAGGCGGGGCGTCCGGTGGATGCGCGCATCATCAATACGAGTTCGGGTGCTGGCCTGCAGGGCAGCTTCAGTCAAAGTGTGTACTCTGCTGCCAAGGGCGGCATCGCGAGCCTGACGCTGGTGCAGGCGGTCGAGTTGCGCCGCTATGGCATAACGGCTAATGCGCTCGCGCCCGCCGCGCGAACGCGGATGACCGAGCAAGTCTTTGCCAACAAAATGCGCGCGCCCGACGGAGGCTTCGATCGCCAGAGCCCCGCCAATATCGCGCCGCTCGTCGTCTGGTTGGGCAGTGCGCAGTCTTCGAACGTGACCGGCATGGTCTTCGATATCGAAGGTGGTCGCATCACCATAGAAAACGGCTGGAACGATGGTCCGACCACCGACAAGGGCGCGCGGTGGGAACCGGCCGAGCTCGGTCCGGTCATTGCCAAGCTCGTCGCCGAGCGGCCACCACAAAAGAAAGTCTGGGGAAGCTGAGGTCGCCGATGCGGTTCGCTTTTACCGAGGACCAAAATCTCATCCGCGAAACCGCTCGCGAATTTTTGAGCGAGCGCGCGAGCATCGCGCAGCTGCGCAAAGATATCACGCGGCCCGAGGGCCACGATCCGGCGCTCTGGCAGGCCATGACCCGTGAGCTTGGCTGGGCGGGGATCGCTCTGCCTGAGTCAACAGGCGGTAGTGGGCTCGGCATGGTGGAGCTCGCGATCCTGCTCGAGGAGCAGGGACGCTGTCTTTACGGCGGGCCGTTTTTGGCCTCGGCGGGTATCGCGAGTGCTTTGCTGCTCGAGTCTGCTGCCAGCGAGACGCGCGATGCACTAGTGTCCCGCCTGGCGAGCGGTGAAGCCAGCGCGGCTGCCGCCATCACGGGCGATACCGGTCGTTCCGATGAGCTCGCTGTTGCGGCCGAGCTCATCGAGCGCGATGGCCGCGCGCTGCTGCAGGGGCATGCCTCGTTTGTGCTCAACGGACACACTGCCGATATTTTTGTGGTGGTTGCGCATGACCGGCGTACCGGAAAGAGCGGACTCGCCTTGGTCGCCATCGGGGCGGGCGTTTGGGGTCTCGAGATCAAAAAACTGGCGGCCATGGATCTCACGCGGCCTTACGCGCGACTCGTGTTCAAAGATACCCCGCCTCAGGCCGTGCTGGCCGACGGCGGCACGCCCTGTGCCGCGCGTGGTTTGCAGATCGCCCAAGTGGCTTTGGCAGCGGAACAATTGGGTGCGATGCAGACGGTGCTCGAACTCACCACGGGTTACACGAGTCAGCGCGTGCAGTTCGGACGAGTGATCGGCAGCTTTCAGGCGATCAAGCACCGACTCGCCGACATGATGGTAGTTTGCGAGGCGGCACGCTCGGCGGTCTACTACGCAGCCTGCGTGGTCGATGAATATCGGGCCGATCCATCGAGTGGTGCGCAGGAGCTTGCCGAGGCGGCGGCGCTGGTCAAAGTTCAATGCTCGGCTGGCTTTCATGAGGTTGCAGGCAACGCTATCCAGCTGCACGGCGGTATCGGGTTTACCTGGGAATACGACACGCATCTCTTTTTCAAGCGCGCACGCGCAACGATCAACTTGCTGGGTCATCCGCAACATCATCGCGAGCGCATCGCGAGCTTGATCGGTCTCGACGCGTCGATGGGGGCGCCATGAAAATTCGTTTCACTGCAGCCGAAGAGGCGTTCCGCGCCGAGTGCGCGGCTTGGCTCAACGAGCAAATCTCGGGGCCCTTCGCCGACATTCGCGGCATCGTCAGTCAAACATTTCGTGCCGAGCAGCGCATGGAGTGGGAGCGGGCACTTGGCCGCGCGCGTTGGAGCGTGATCGGCTGGCCCGAAAAATACGGCGGTCGCGATGCCTCGCTCGCCGAGCAAGTGATTTTCGCCGAGGAGTACGCCCGCTCGGGTGCACCGGGTCGCGTCGGACATCTCGGCACCGAGCTCGCAGGGCCCACCATCCTGCACTTCGGCAACGATCTGCAGTGCGAGCGCTTTTTGTTGCCGATTGCCCGTGGTGAAGAGTTTTGGTGCCAGGGCTACAGTGAACCGAACGCGGGTTCTGATCTCTCCAATGTGCGCACGCGCGCGCGACTCGAGCATGGTCCGAACGGTCCCGAGTGGGTCATCGAGGGTCAAAAAATATGGACCTCGCTCGCGCAGTTTGCGGACTGGTGTTTCGTGGTGTGTCGAACCGAAGAGGGCAGCAAGGGTCCCGCGGGAATCTCCTACCTGCTCGTGCCCATGAAGCAAAAGGGTGTCACCGTCAAACCGATTAGGCAGATGACGGGCGATGCCGAATTCAACGAAACTTTCTTTGATGGTGCGCGTACCAAGGCAGAGTATTGCGTGGGCAAGCCGGGCGAGGGTTGGAAGGTGGCCATGGGTACGCTCGCTTTCGAGCGCGGCGTGTCTACGCTCGCGCAGCAGATGACCTTTCGCAACGAGCTCGACCTGCTAATCGCCGCAGCACGCGAGAACGGCGCGGCCAAAGATCCGCTCATTAGGCAGCGCATTGCCGAGGCCTGGGTGGGTCTGCGCATCATGCGCTACAGCGCGCTGCGCATGCTGTCGCGCGCCACTTCCGGCTCGCTGGGCGCCGAGGCTTTGACCTACAAGCTGTACTGGGCCACCTGGCGCAAAAAGCTGGGCGAGCTCGCCATGGACGTCGTGGGTGCGCCGGGCGAGTTGTGTACCGACGAAGGCTACGGACTGGCCGACCTGCCCTATCTATATCTGTTCTCTCGAGCCGACACGATTTACGGCGGTACCAATCAGATCCAGCGCAACATCATCGCCGAGCGTGCGCTTGGTCTGCCGAAGGAGTCGCGCGGTGACCGCTGAACCGATCACTCCACCATCCCTCCAATATCCCCCGGGCCGAAATCTTCTGGCCGGACAGACCGTGCTGGTGACGGCGGCCGCCGGCACCGGTATCGGATTCGCCGCCGCGAAACGCTGCATCGAAGAGGGTGCGCGGGTCTTCGTCAGCGATATTCACGAGCGCCGTCTCGGTGAAGCGGTCGAGCGTCTGCGCGCGGCCGGCGCGCAGCAGGTGTTTGCCAAAACCTGCGATGTGACCAAGCAATCAGATGTCGATGCTTTGGTCGCGAGCGCCATAGAGACCTTGAGCCACATCGATGTGTTGATCAACAACGCGGGCCTCGGTGGTACGGCCAACGTCATCGACATGACAGACGTCGAGTGGTCGCGCGTGATCGACGTGTCGTTGACCAGCGTGATGCGCATGACGCGGGCGATCTTGCCGCATATGCAAAGCCGCCGACGCGGGGCCATCGTCAACAACGCTTCGGTGCTCGGCTGGCGAGCGCAGGCCGGTCAGTCACACTACGCGGCCGCCAAGGCGGGCGTGATGGCCTTCACGCGCTGTGCTGCGATCGAGGCGGCGCCACACGGTGTGCGTATCAACGCGGTGGCGCCGTCGATCGCCATGCACGCGTTTCTTGCCAAGACGACGACGCCTGAGTTGCTTGCCGAGCTCGCGCGGCGTGAAGCCTTTGGTCGGCCCGCTGAGGTCTGGGAAGTCGCCAACGCCATGATTTTTTTGGCGTCCGACCTCTCGAGTTACATGACCGGCGAAATACTCTCCGTGTCCAGTCAGCACGCCTGAAGCGAGACTCGCATGACCCGCATTTTCAAAACCATCGATGAGCTGCGCGCTGCCGCGGGCACCACGATGGGACCGACGGACTGGCTCACGATTGAGCAGTCCCGCGTCGATGGCTTTGCCGACGCCACGGGCGATCACCAGTGGATACACGTCGATGTCGAGCGCTCACGCCAAGGACCTTTCGGGGGCACGATCGCTCACGGCTACCTGACACTATCACTCTGCAGTTATTTCCTGCCGCAGCTGATGCGCGTCGAGATCTCCGGCATAGGGATCAACTACGGACTCGATCGGGTGCGCTTTCCGGCGCCCGTGCGCGTGGGCAGTCGCATCCGCGGCAAGGGTGAAATCATCGTAGTCACCGATGTCACGGGCGGCATTCAAACCGTGGTGCGCGTGACGATCGAGGTCGAAGGTAGCGACCGTCCCGCCTGTGTCGCTGATACCATGAGCCGCTTCATGGTGGCCGGCGTAGAGGGCAGACACTGATGGCCAAGGTCAACGAACAGGCTCCCACGATCCAGCTCGACGAGGTCGATCAAAAAATCATTGCGCTGCTGCGCAAGGACGGTCGCGCGACCAACCAGGAACTCGCTCGTAAGCTCGGCATGGCCGCCGCCACGGTCAGCGCCCGCATTCGCAGGCTCGAGAATTCCAAGGCCATGAAGGTCGTGGCCGTCACCGACTTTGCCGCGATCGGCTACAAGGTGCTGCTGGCGGTCGGCGTGCAAGTGCAGGGCCGGCCGGCAGAGCATGTCGCCCATGAGCTTGCGCGCCTGCCAGAGGTCTTTAGCGTGCATGTAGTGACCGGTGCGCGCGACATCGAGACGCTTGTCGCTTTGCACGATTTCGATGAATTGCATTCACTGCTGCTGCGCGACATTGCCAAGATCAAGGGCATACGCAGCATCGAGTGCGGGATCGCGGCCGAGGTCGTGAAGTACAACTTCGAAGTGGCGCCGATATCGTGATCGAGTACATCGTCGACGAACTGGATCGCAGGATCATAGACAAGCTTACGAGCGATGCGCGGGCGAGCAATCGCCTGCTTGCACAATCTTTGGGTGTCACCGAAGGCACGGTGCGGGGCCGCATCAAGCGTCTCGAGGCCGCTAACCTCATCCGCTTCACCGCAGTGACGAACGTAGCCTCCATCGGCGCGCCCAAAGTGGTGCTGATCGGCATTCAGGCGCAGCTCAACGAAGTACAAAATCTTTGTTCGCGCATCTCGGCAATGCGCGAGATCGGTTGCGTGATCGCGATGGCGGGTCGCTATGACATCCTCTGCATCGGCCTCTTCAGTTCGCTCGAAGAGATTGTCTCGATCGCCCATAATCGCATTCTGGCGCTGCCCGGTGTACGTCATGTCGAGACCTCCATCGCCGTGTCGACGCTGAAATACGATCACCGCGTCGCCAAGATCATCACTCGCAAGCGCGACGGCTAAAGTTCTTGGCAGTGCGCGACACTGGCGACTTTGACTTCGTCATCGTCGGTGCAGGTTCCGCGGGCTGTGTGCTCGCCAACCGACTGAGTGCAGGCGGGCGTCATCACGTGGCGCTTCTCGAGGCGGGTGGCAACGCTGCCAGTTTTTTTGTTCGCATGCCGATCGGTTACGGCAAGATCGCTTTCGAGCCCGGCCTCAGCTGGCATTACTTCTCGGCGCCCGAGCTCGGCCTCGATGGTCGACGGGTGTTGTTGCCGCGCGGCAAGGGTCTCGGTGGCTCATCGAACATCAACGGGCTCATCTACATCCGCGGCCAGGCAGCCGACTACGAAGACTGGGCGGCTGCGGGTGCAACGGGGTGGAGTTGGTCTGACGTGCTTCCCTGGTTCTTGCAGTCCGAACTGCGGGTGCAAAAAGCGACCGAGAAAGATTCGACCAACGACGCGGTGATCGCCGCGTTTGCTGCGACCGGCACGCCGGTCACCGACAGTTTCAATGACGGCTCGCAGTGGGGTAGCGGCTACTACGATGCCATCATTGACGGCGGCGAGCGCTGGTCGGCGGCAAGAGTTTTTTTGCAGCCGATCAAAGATCGCGACAATCTCAAAATTCTCACCGCGACTGTCGCAAGACGTATCGTTTTTGCGCGGGGGGATGCGGGTGTTCGGGCGAGCGGTATCGAGTATGATTTCGGCGGCGAGCGGACGGTTCTCCGCGCGCGACGCGAAATCATCCTCGCGGCAGGGGCTTATCACAGTCCGCAGTTGCTGCAGCTATCGGGCGTTGGTGGTGCGCAATTGCTCGGTGAGCACGGCATCAGCGTGGTGCTCGATCGGCCCGCCGTGGGTGCAAACCTGCAGGATCATTACGTTGTCCCCATGGGCTTTCGGGTCAAACCCGGTGTCTTCAGCTACAACGGGGAGCTGGCGGGCTGGGGCTTGATGCGCAATTTCTGGCGTTATCTGCTGCAGCGCAGCGGGCCGCTCACTATTCCGGCGGCGCAGAGTGGCGCTTTCGTGCGCAGCGATCCAGCGCAGCAGCGACCCGACCTGCAGTATCACTGCTTGCCGGTCACCGGCGATCTCGAGATCGCAGCCAAGGGCGGCAAGGGTGCGCTCAGCCAATATCCGGGGCTTACCATCGCGCCCTGCGTCATGCGCCCGACATCGCGAGGCGAAGTGGCCATTGCTTCCACCGATCCGTTGGCGCCGCCGCAGATCGCTCATCGATATCTGCTCGCCGAGGCCGATCAAAAACTGACGGTTCGCGGCATGCGGATCGCCCGTGATGTGGCCGCAGCCCTTCCACTCGGATCTTTGATCGAAGTCGAGATTAACCCGGGAGAGCTGGCACAGAGCGATGCCGAGCTTCTCGATTTCGCCCGCAAGTTCGGCTCGACGGGCTATCACCCGGTGGGTAGCTGTCGCATGGGCAGTGATCCCGATGCGGTGGTCGATCCGCAGTTGAGAGTGCAGGGTGTGACTGGTCTACGCATCGCCGATGCCTCGGTGATGCCGACGTTGATCTCCGGGAACACCCACGCCGCCTGCGTCATGATCGGCGAGCGGGCAGCTGATTTTCTGTTACGCGCCGCGCAATAAAGCAAAAAAAAGGCCCGGTCGTTGTCGACCGGGCCTAGTGCTTTGCAGAAGACTTCGGAGCCGTGACCGACCTCGAATCGGTCACGTTCCTACGTTTTACTTGTCGCCGAGCAGCACCGCGAATTCCACGCCGTAGGTGCGCGGCTCGCCATACTGGGCGACGTTGAGACCGAGCGAGGCGCCGTAACCGAAAGCGAACTCCTGGTAGTCGGCGTCAGACAAGTTGCGGCCCCAAACGCTGATCCGCATCTTCGAGCGGCCGACCTGCATATCGCTAAAGCTCAGGCGGCTGTTGACGATGGTACGCGAGTTGTTGGGCCGCTGCGCGAAGATCACCGGACCCGACGCATACGAGTCGGTGGAGATCGCTATCGGAAACACCTCTGACTGGTAGTTTGCATTCACGTTGAGCGAGATACGAGCGAGCTCGGTCTTGGCGAGCTGCCAGTCGAGGTTGGCCGTGATCGTATTGTCCGGAGCTATGGCGCGGTGAGCGAAGTCCACCGTGTTCGGGATGGTGGTGGTTGCGTTGCGTGCGAGCGGGAACTCATCGAAGGCACCACGTATGGCCGACCACGAGAGCGACGCCGTGAGGCTGTCGATCGGCCGCAACGTGAGCTCAAGCTCGCCACCATAGCGCTTGGCGCGACCCGCATTTTGAATGCGGGCGACCACACTGCCGTTCGGGCGCACGAAGAGCGTAGAGATATGCATGTCTTTGTAATCGTACTTGAACACCGCAGCGTTGATGCGGAAGCGCGGGGTGATATCCGCCTTGAGACCCGCTTCGAGGTTGGTGATCTTCTCCGGTTGCAACAGGTCGCCCGTGTTGTTCACGGTGTCATAGAAGTCACCGTTGTAGGTGCCGCTCTTGTAGCCCGTGGAGTAGGTGAGATAGGTATGGACGTCATCGCTGGCGTCATAGCCCAAGGTCAGCTTGCCACTCGTGTTGCTGAAGTCCTTGTTGAAGGCTTTGCCAAAGATATTGGCGACGGGGGCCTGCGTCTCGCTGAGTGCATCGGCCACGTAGGCGCGCGCTACCGACTGACCCGCAAACACGAAGCCGAAGAAGCCTGAAGGATTGGCGCTGCTGCGCCACAGGTAAGTGACGTCCTTGGTTTCTTTGGTGTGACGCAGACCGAGCGTGATGGCGAGCGGACTGTCCTCGTTCATGCGCCAAGTGCCTTGACCATAAATGGCCGTAGCTTCAGTGCCGTTGTCATGCGAGGTGGTGTCAGAGGCCGAGATCGGGAACAGCGCCCAACGATTGTTACGGAACTCACCTTCGTCCTTGAAGTAGAAGATGCCCGTGGCGTAATCGAGGTTGCCCTTCTTGCCGACCATCGAGAATTCCTGCTGGAAGGACTCGACGTTGGTGAGCGCCCGGTTGGCAAAAGAACGCTGGATGCCGGTGGCATTGATCGCATCGACGATATTCACCGCTGCGGCAAACTCGGTCGCCGCGGGAATCTGCGGCGAAACCGCGTTGAAGAAAAGACCGCCGATGGTGGCGAGCACCAGATCGTGCACTACGCCCGTCGTCAGACCGTTGGGGAGTGGACGAACGGTGCCGTCAACGCCATCGAGGTCACCCTGATTGAGGTTCTCGAGTTTGCGATAGCCCGTGATCGACTTAAACTCGACCTCGCCGAGCGAGGGCATGTTCGGCCGCCAAGAGAGCGTCAGACCATGCGCGTCGACATCGTTGCTCGAGCGCAGCGGGTTGTCACTGGAAATCATGTTCGGCCGGCCGACGCCTGCCGCGTAGATGTTGTTTTCCCAGACAGTGTAGTCGGTGATCCACTGACTGAGCTGGCGAACCTGCGGGGTTTGCGCCGCAGGGCCGAGGAAGGCCAGATTCCCCTGGATGCCGGCGAGCGTCTGCGACCGGCTGCGGCTCGTCAGCTGCACATTGGTCGGATAACCTGGCGTCGCGGTGACTGCGGACGCCGCCGGCGTGAGACCAACGGGCTTCAGGGCCTGCGCGAATTCGTCGAGCTCCGAATGCGTGAAGCTGTAGCTCGCGGTGAAGTGTTCGCTGGGCGTGAGTTCGAGCGCAAGGCGCCAGCCCTCGCGATTCAGGTTCTCTGAGCCCTCGTTGGCCGGATTCGTGTTTCGATAGAGCGGATCACGCTCGCGCTTGAAGTAGGAGAAGCTGCTCGCGAGCGAACCCATGCTCGGCAGGTCGACCGCCACGCGATAGTCGCGCAGGCTGTAGTCGCCCGTGACGACGCGCGCATCGAGGCGGAAGTCGCCACCCGGCTTACGCGAGACAAAGTTGACCGCACCACCCGTGGAGTTGCGACCGTAGAGCGTGCCCTGCGGACCACGCAGCACTTCGATGCGCTCGAGGTCCATGACATCGAGGCCGACGCCGAGGCCCTTGACCACATAAACGCCGTCGACATAGAGCGCTGAGGCTGGATCGTTCGACACGCTGTTGGCGTTACCCGAGGGCACGCCGCGGATGTTGATCGAGAGGTTGCCGCGTGAGGAGGGCGGTTCGAAGCCGTGCACGTTCGGCACGACACCGAAAAGATTCTTGTTGTTGCTGATGCCAAGTTCCGCAATCGTGTTGGCGGTGAGCGCCGTGATCGCGATTGGCGTGGTCTGCAAGTTCTCGGCGCGCTTTTGCGCCGTCACGACGATTTCTTCTAGGCCAGCCTGATCGGCTTCTTGTGCTCCGGCGAGTCCGGTGATGAACGCGGCGACAAACCCGGCAAGGATCGACGCCAATGAATGCTTCGCCTTCATGTTTCCCACCCCTCCACGTAGATATATTTTTCTGCGACACTCGTTACCAGCCATCTGCCCGAGGCGAAGCCAAATAGGCGACCTAAAGCGGATGCCCCCGTGAGCGCATATTTTCAATTCGCGTAATCCATGTCAATCGAAATTACGCAAAGCGACGTTATCTAGACCACCGGACTGTTAATATCGCAGCGGTGTGGCACTTTCGCCACGAAACCCCCCATAGCGGGGGCTGCCACCGGCGGTGTTGGGGGGGCGGTGCACAAGCAGGACACAGCGAATAATAAATCGGTGGCAAAGCCCGGCCGGTACGCGTGGTACGTCGCCGGCATGCTGTTCGTCATCTACCTAATCAATTATATCGACCGCTCGGTCCTCAACGTGCTGTCGCAGCTCGTTAAAGAGGACCTTGGCGCCTCGGACACGATCATGGGCTTCCTCGTCGGGCCTGCCTTCGCGGTGTTTTATGCGCTCGCCGGCATCCCCATCGCCCGCTATGCCGATCGCGCGAGTCGCATCCGTATCATCGTCGCCGGCTGCATCGTGTGGAGCGGCTTCACGATCGCCACGGCCTACGCACAAACCTGGCAACAACTCGCTCTCTTTCGCGTCGGCGTGGGCATCGGCGAGGCGGCCTTCCTGGCGCCGGCGTACTCAATCCTCGCCGATTACTTCCCGGTGTTGTATCGAGCGCGGGCGCTGTCCCTGCTCGGTCTCGCGGTTTATTTTGGCCAGGTAACCGGCATGGTGACGGGCGCGATGCTCGGCGCATCCTTGGGCTGGCGCGACGTCTTCATTTATGCGGGCGCCCCCGGCATCGTGGTGGCATTGGTTGCCTATCTCACCGTGCGTGAGCCCGAGCGCGGGACCATGGAAGCCTCCAAGACCTCTGCCGATACAGCGCGTGCCGACCTCGCGACCGCGCTGCGCACCCTCTGGGCGTACCGCAGTTTTCGTAATCTTTGCTTTGGGACGGCACTCGGGGTCTTCGGCGGCCAGGCCTTCGCCGGTTGGTCTGCACCTTTTTTGATGCGCTCGCACGGCGTTGATCTGCAGACGATCGGTACGGTATTTGCGCCCCCGTATCTGCTGTCGGCGCTGGCCGGGACGATTGTTGCGGGCTTCGTCGCCGATCGTCTCGTGCGTCGCGACCTCAATGCACCGGTACGCGCGTCGAGTTACGCGCTGACGTTTGCCACCGCCTGTCTGTGCCTTGCCTGTTGGATGCCCTCGTTCAGCGCCCTCGTGCTCTTGACTATTCCGATGGGGCTGGTTGGCGGTGGCTGGGTGCTGCCGATGCAGTCAACGACGCAAAACGCCTTGCCCCCCGACTTGCGCGCGACCGGCACCGCGGTGTTCTGGTTCGTCGTCAACCTGATGGGCATTGCGATGGGCCCGTGGTTCGCCGGTATGCTCTCAGATCTTTTTGCGGCAAGGTTCGGCGACGAGTCTTTACGCTACGGCTTGGTGGTGGCAATTTCAGTGAGTTTCGTGGGTGCCATGATTATTCATCGATCCGCCCGCAGCCTGCACGCGGAAGCCGCAGCCAGAGGGATCCGGCATCAGGGGTGATCGCTATGCCCAATGAAAATATGCCCGTGAATACGGCTCGCAGTTTCAATTTCGCCGACTTGCTGGCGCTCGTGGCCGGCGAGGTGCCGCAGCGCACCGCGCTTGTGTGTGGCGATGAGCGCATGAGCTATGCCGAGCTTGCGAGTCGAGTCGGGCACTTGGCAGCGACGCTCGATCGTCGCGGACTGCGCGCCGGCGAAACACTCGCGCTGCACTGCGGCAATCGTCCGGAATATTTGATCGGATTCTTTGCGGCATGTCGGCTCGGTGTATTGCCGTTCAATGTCAATTACCGTTACGTCGAGGCGGAGCTCGAGTATCTCTACGACAATGCCAAGACAGGTACGGCCATCGTCGAGCGCGAATTCCTGCCGCACGTTCGCGGTCTCAGATCTTGTCCGCGCATCGTGGTCGCAGCAGGCGAGGGCGAGGGCGAGGGCGACACGGGTTTTGCTGCCGCGCTGCGCGAAGGCACCAATCTGCCCGCGCCGGCACGCGTACCGCGCAGCGATGACGCGCTTATCATCTATACCGGCGGGACCACCGGCATACCGAAAGGCGTGGTCTGGAGCCACCACGACATGCTGCTCGCGTCGCTCGGCGGCGGTGGTTTTTTTTCGCGCGAGGGGCCGATCACGACGCCCGAAGAAATTATCGATCGCGTGCGTGAATCGCCGCCGCTCGTGACGTTTCCGGTGGCGCCGCTGATGCACGGCGCTGCACTCTGGGCCGCGCTCTCATCGATCTTTGCCGGGCACACGATCGTGTTGCAGGCGGGGCGCAGTTTCGACCCCGTGAATGCGCTCGATCTCTGCGCTCGCGAGCGCGTGAATATTTTGGTCATCGTGGGCGATGGTATGGGTCGGCCGCTTGCTGATGCCCTCGCGGCCCATCCGGGAAGGTGGTCCCTCGAGACGCTGGTGCATGTCGGCTCTGGCGGCGCTGTCTTTTCACAGGCCGTGCAGCAATCTTTGCGCAATTCTTTGCCGCGGCTGCACACCAGCAGTTCTTTGGGCACCACCGAGTCTGGCACGCTTGGTGCGGGCGCCGCCGCCGAGGGCAGCGGTCTGATGCGTTTCGTACCACGCCCCGATATTCACGTGGTTGTCGACCGCTCGCGCTTTGCCGCGCCCGGTGAAGAGGGTGTGCTCGCGCGCAGCGGTCCGTTGCCGCAGGGTTATTTCGGCGATCCGGAGCGCACGGCGCACACCTTCATCACGCTTGAGGGTAAGCGGCTCGCTATCACGGGGGATTCCGCGCGGCTCGAGGCTGATGGTTCGGTGACGGTGCTCGGACGCGGCTCGACCTGCATCAATACCGGCGGCGAGAAAGTATTCCCGGAGGAAGTTGAGCAGGCCCTCAAGGCCCATCCGGCCGTGTTTGATGCGCTCGTCGTCGGCGTGCCTGACCCGCGCTGGGGCGAGCGTGTGGTCGCCGTGGTGTCACTGCGAGACGGGATATCGCGCGAGGGCGGCACAGTCGATGCAGAATCTTTGCGCGAGCATTGCCGCACGCTGATTGCGGGTTACAAAGTGCCGCGCGCGCTAGTCTTTGCAGCGCCGGTGCAGCGCACCAACACGAGCAAACCCGACTATGTCTGGGCGCGCGAAGCGGCGCTCGCCGCAGGTCTCTGATGCCGCCAAACTTTTACCGGCGTGAACGGACTGCCGGGTTGGGCCCTGCGAATCAGGACACGCGATCAAGCGGCCAACCCGGTGTGCCAGGAACCACGTGCACACCCTCAATCGGTCCGATGATGCGCTTGGCTTCGCTGCGCGGGTGATAGAACTGCTTGTACCAGATGCGGGCCTTGTGAAAGGGGCCGTCGGTCGGAATCTGCAGGATGTTGATCGCGGCGCGCTTGTTACCCCAGACCTCGAAGTCTTGCAGGAACGCGAGTCGGCTCGATTCATTGAAGCCGCGCGCGGCCTCGCGATCGGCATCAGTTGGCACCGCGTTCGGCGTTTTGACGAGCAGGGCGTGCCAGACCTCGATCACGCCATCGTCCACCGGCGTGTGCGCGATCAGCAGCACGGTGTCAAAAAGTCCGGTGAGATGCGAGACCAGAATTCCGGGGCCGTGATAGACCGTGTCGGTGTAAAGCTTGTCGTTGGGCCCCGCGACCAGCGTGCGATGGCCACCGGCCTGACGCTGAATAGCCTTGTGTCCACGGAACTCGTTCTCAAAGTATTCCACGGTTGAACCGTGGATTGGGCCGAGGTGCGGCAAGTCGGCGATGTTGTCGATGACTTCCTGCGGATGGCTCGCCATCACGCCGAGTTTGTCGACATTCCACGGCACCCAATGCGGCTGGCCGTATTCGCTGAGTGCCGGCAGGTCGAAGTCGGGTTCGCCGCCTTCGGGGTCGTGCCACATGAAAACGAGTCCGGCATGCTCGCGCACCGGCCAACTTTTAACGCTGGCCGCCTTGGGAATCACGCCGTTGTAATAGGGGATGTGATTGCAACGACCGTCCGCGCCAAAACGCCAGGCGTGATAGGGGCACTGGATGTCATCGTCGATCACATGCCCGTCGCGCGCCGTATATGACGTTTTATTTTTGGCGAGGTGCGTGCCCATGTGCGGGCAATACGCATCGAGCAGAATGACCTTGCCGCTTTTCTTGCCGCGATAGAGCGCAAAATCGCGCCCGAAATAGCGCACGCCCTGCGGCTGGTCGGTGATCTCGCTCGAGATGCCGATCATGAACCAGCCGCGCGGGAAGGTGTGCGGTCCTATGTTGTAGTCCGCGGTCTTGGCCATGGCGTCACACGAAGAAATCTTGGGGCTGCTCGCCCATGTACATGCCGCCGAGCGTCGAGCCGATCAGGTTCGGGTCGTTGGCGACGTGCGCACGCGCCGCATTGGCGTCTAGCCAGTAACGGATGATCGGGCTGTCGGTGTAGATCGCGCGGCCGCCGAGCAGCGGCATCAGATCGTCGATGAGGTCGGCGCAGCGGCGGCCGATCTGCGAGGACTGGTAGCGATAACGCACGCGCTGCTCCATGGTGAGCTCGCCGCCTGCACGCACCGTCGCCATCATCTCGTCAAAATTGCGATAGAGCAGAGTCTTCATCTCGTCCACCGCCGACTGCGTGCGCGCAGCGGCGAGGATCGCGCTCGTATCCTGTTTGGTGGCCTTGCCGGTGTTGGTCGACACGCGCTTCTTGCCGACGTCGACGAAAGCATCAAGCGCACCCTGTACGGCACCGATGCTCGCCGTCGAGACGGAGCGAACGAACACCTGCGCCCAAGGCAACTTGTATAGCGGGCCGGTGTTGACCGCCTGACCCGGGTTTTTGCACATGAAGCCGTCGATGGCTTTGTGCGTGCGGTACTCGGGAATAAAGGCGTTTTCGACCACGATGTCCTGGCTACCCGTGGCTTGCATGCCGAAGGTGTGCCAGTTGTCGAGAATCTTGTAGTCCTTGCGCGGCAACAGGAAGGTGCGCATCTCGGGCGGACCATCTTTATTAAAAATCAGCGAGCCGAGCAGGATCCAATCGCAATATTCGCTGCCGCTCGAGAAGCCCCAGCGGCCCGAAAGCCTGAAGCCACCCTCGACAACCTCGACTTTGCCGACCGGCTGATACGACGAGCTGACGAGCGTGTCGGAGTTCGACCCCCACACTTCGGCCTGCGCCCGATCATCGAACAGCGCGAGCTGGTAGGGATGGCAGCCGACCACGCCGAGTACCCAAGCCGTGGACATACAAGCCTCGGCCAGCGTCATCTGCACATCAAAGAAAACCTGCGGATCCATCTCGTAGCCGCCGTAGCGCTTCGGCTGCAAGATGCGGAAGAAGCCGGCCTCGACTATTTCGTGCACGGTCTCAGCCGGCAGTCGACGATTGGTGTAGGCCTCGGTCTGTCGCGCTTTGAGCGCGGGCAACATGGCGCGGGCGCGACGAACGAGTTCGGCGCGTGTCGGAATCTGATCCTCGAAAACGTGGGCGGCGGCGGTAGCCATGGTGATCCCCCTGATAGATGTCTGAGGCTGAAGAGTGTCTAACCCCGTGTCGATGCTAGCGCCGGGGGTGGGGCTGCGCAAGCGTGATGCGTAAAATACGGACGATCTTTTTACGCATTTGAACGTTCGGGCGGCCGGAAATCGCATTCTCCATCGTTTTCGGCGGCTGGTTCTACGAGCCGGGTTTGCCGCTTCCGCGAAAACGCACTATCGTTGGGCACCGTCATGGGGTCGACGGGGGCATATACAATGAGTGAAATCGCGGCTGCAGCCATGGCTGAGGGTGGTCCGCCGGCGGCGGAGATACGCCAGCTGCCAAGCGGGCACGAACTGCATTTCCACGACACCGGGGCCGCGAGCCGCAAGAGCGGCGGGTCGACCGTGGTGCTGCTGCAGGGCAGTGGTCCGGGAGCCAACGGCTGGAGCAACTTCCGCCACAACATCGAGCCGCTGCGCGCTGCCGGGCACCGCGTCATCGTTCCCGACTTGATCGGCTTCGGCTATTCCTCGAAGCCCACGGGTCTCGACTACACCCTCGAGCTGTTTGTTTCGACGACGCTCGAGCTGCTCGATTCACTCGAGGTTCGGGATTGCGTGCTCGTCGGCAATTCTTTGGGTGGCGCAGTCTCGATAGGTATTTGTCTCGCGCGACCCGGTCTCGTTCGCAAGCTCATCGTGATGGGCTGCGGCGGCATCGAGACCACCGAAATCTATTTCAAGATGCCCGGTATACAAAAAATGGTCTCGGGCTTTGTCGGTGGTGAGATCAACCTGCAGTGGTTGCGCGGCATCCTGCAGATGCTGGCTTTCGATCCGCAGCATGTCACCGATTCTCTCGTGGCCGAGCGCTTCGCGATTTTGAAGCTGATGCCCCAGGATGTGCTCGGTCGGATGCGGATCCCCGATCTTTCACCACGCCTGCCGGAACTCACGCTGCCCATCCTCGGTTTCTGGGGCGTTGAGGATCAGTTCTGTCCGGCGTCGAGCGCGCTCAAGCTGGCGGCCGCCTGCCCGCAAAGCGAGCTCGTGATTTATTCGCGCGTCGGTCATTGGGTGATGATCGAGCGCGCTGCGGAGTTCAATCGTCATGTCATCCACTTCCTCGCAACCTGATTCCTCGAACCTTTCGGCCGCGGCGCGCGCTGCGGAGGTCGCAAAGATTGCCGCAGATTTGCACGCCGCGTGGCGCGAGCGCCGTACGCTGCCTCCGCTGCGCACGAGCCATCCCTGGCTCACGATCGATGATGCCTACGCGATTTCTTTGGGCTGCATGGCTTGCCGGACTGCCGCGGGCGAACGTATCGTCGGCAAGAAGATCGGCGTCACCAGCAAGGCCGTGCAGGACATGCTGGGCGTGCATCAACCCGATTTCGGTTTTTTGACTGATGCGATGCAGGTCGATGACGGCGGCACCATCGTCATCGGCGAACGCATGATCCAGCCGCGTGCCGAGGCCGAAATCGCCCTGATTCTCGGATCTTCGCTGAAGGGGCCCGGGGTCACCGAAGCTGACGTACTCTCGGCGACAGTGAGCGTGGCTGCCTGTTTTGAAATCGTTGACTCGCGCATCGATCGTTGGGATATCCGTATCGTCGATACCGTTGCCGACAACGCGTCCTGTGGCCTTTTCGTGCTAGGCGCCGAGCGACGCTCGCCGCAGGGGCTCGATCTTGCGGCGCTCGAGGTCCGCGTCAGTAAGAATGGCGCGCCGCTCTCGCGGGGCTTTGGATCTGCCGTGCAGGGCTCGCCGCTGGCCGCCGTGGCTTGGCTTGCCAATACCTTGGGCGCCTACCGCGTCACCCTCGATGCCGGGGATATCATTCTCTCGGGTTCGCTGGTGCCGCTGGAACCTGCTCGACCCGGCGATGTCTTCGAACTCGATCTCGATCAGCTGGGCCGGGCCTCGGTTCGCTTCGTTTGATCGAGTAGTTCATTTCAGGAGTTACCTGCGTGCAACCGACCTCTCTGCCTGATCAGCAAACCGAAGCTCTCGTCGTCGGCAGCGGCGCGAGTGGGCTTACTGCGGCACTCACGGCAGCCGATCAGGGCGCCAAAGTTTTGATCATCGAGAAGGGGCATCTTTTCGGTGGTACCTCGGCGACGTCGGGCGGCACGATCTGGATTCCGAACAACCATCTCATCGGCCCCGCGGGTGGGAGCGATAGCGCCGAAGATGCCGAGCGCTACATCACGGCGCTCGCAGAGGGTTTCTCGTCGCCGCAGCGCATCCGCGCTTTTGTCGAGTACGCACCGCGCATGTTTCGCTGGCTGGATGAAAAAACCGACGTTAAATTCGAAAGTCTCACGAAATATTGTGACTACCATCCAGAGTTGCCGGGTGGTCGGTCCGGGTTTCGAAGCTGCCAGGCGCTGCCCATCGATTGCGATGTACTCGGCGGCGAGTTTGAGATGCTGCAACCGCCGCACGTCGGCACCACCGCTTTCGGGTGCATCAACTGGACCGCGCGCGAGGCGCACCCGCTGATCACGCAATCGAAGGGTGCCAAGCAGATATTTTTGAAGATCGCCGCCAAGTATTACCTCGACGTGCGGCAGCGCTGGAAAACCTCGCGTGACCGAAGACTCACGGGCGGCGGCGCGCTGGTCGCGCGGCTGCGCTGGTCTTTGCGCAAGCGCAAGGTACCGATGCAGCTATCGACCGAACTCACGGGCTTCATCGTCGAAAACGGTCGCGTCGTGGGTGCGCAGGTGCTCAACAACGGTATTCCGCAGCGCATCCATGCGAGTCGCGGCGTTATTCTGGCTTCCGGGGGCTTTGAGCGGAACGCGGAGTTGCGCACGCGCCATCTGCCCGGACCGACGACAACGGCGTGGTCGGCGGGCAATCCTTTCAATACGGGTTCAGCAACGATCGCTGCCATGCAGCTTGGCGCCAAAATGGCCAATCTCGATTCGGCGTGGTGGGCGCCGGGCTACAAACTCGCCGATGAAGATCGCGCGCGGCCGATGTTCGTCGAGCGTTCGTTGCCGGGTTCCATCATGGTCGATGGAGCAGGGCGCAGGTTCTGCAACGAAGCCGCCTCTTATCACGTGACGGGCGGCCTGATGGCCCGAGGGTATCGTGCGAGTGACGGGGGCACGGTCCCTAGCTGGTTTATCTTTGATGGGCGCTATCGCGGCAAGTATGCGCTCGGGCCGATTTTTCCGGGCCCGCCGAGTTTTGATCGCAGCATTCGCCCAAGCATGCGCGCCATCCTGCGTTCGGCGGCTTCGATCGGCGAACTCGCGCAGCAGATCGGCGTGCCGGCCGACAATCTGCAGGCGACGATCGAACGTTTCAACGCGCAGGCAACTACCGGCAAGGACGAAGATTTCGCGCGCGGCGAGAGTCTCTATGATCGTTATTACGGTGATCCGGCGGTGACACCGAATTGTTGCCTCGCGCCACTCGCCAAGGCGCCGTTCTATGCGATTCCCATACAGCCCTGCGATATCGGTACCAACGGGGGCATCGTCACCGACGAGCATGCACGCGCGCTCAATGTTGACGGCGTGCCGATTCCCGGGCTCTATGCCACCGGCAATTGCTCGGCTTCGTCGATGGGTAAGAGCTATCCGGCGGCGGGCGCCACCTTGGGTTCCGGGATGACTTTTGGTTATCTCGCAGCCTTGCACGCCACCGCGCACGCCGCAGGCGAGAGTGCGTGAGCGGCACTGCCGCCGTCGCCAGCATTGCACCGCGAGACCGTCGCAGTCTCGAAACCGACATCACGTCGCCGAAACTTTACGGCGACATGCGGGCACTCGATGCCGAGTTCACGCGGCTGCGTGAGATCTCGCCCGTGGCGTGGGTCGATCGTGCGCCGTATCGGCCGTTCTGGGCGATCTTGCGGCATGATGACATTTTGGCGATCGAGCGTCAGCATGAGCTCTTCATCAACGAGCCGCGACTTTGCCTCATTCCGCGCGAGATTGAAGAGCAGTCGGGCTCGGCCATGGCCGGCGGCCTGCGTGAAACTCTAAGGGTGCTGATGACGCTGGCGCGGTTGTCGCAACGGCCCTTGGGGGATCTCGTCGAGTGGTTGCAGGCGCGTGAAGAAAATCGCAAGCGCGGGCGACGCGAGCGGGTGCGTACGCTCATCGACATGGACGAGCCCGAGCACCGCAAGTTTCGCGAGCTGACGCAGTCCTGGTTCATGGGGGTTGGCGTACGTCGACTCGAGGGGCAGGTCGATGCGATGGTCGAGCGCTCGATTGCCCGCATGCGAGCAGAGGGGAAAGAAATCGACTTTGCACGTGAGGTGGCGGTATGGTTCCCGTTATCAGTGATCATGTCGATTCTCGACCTGCCCGAGTGCGACGCGCCCTTCATTCTGCGCACCACGCAGCAGCTGCTGAACGCCAGCGATCCGGAGTTGCGCAAATCGGAGGCCTACGGCGTTGACGTGGTCGGCGAATTATTTGGCTATTTTCGCGACATCGTGCGGCATCGCCGCCGACATCCGGGCGAGGATCTCGTCAGCCTGATTGCCGGGGCGCGTATCGACGGCCGACCGCTCGGCCCGGTCGAGACGCTGTCCTATCTGCTCATCGTGGTCACTGCGGGGCATGAGACGACGAGTGCGGCGCTGGCGAACGGCATGCAAGCCTTGGTCGAAAACCCGGCGGAGCGCGCTCGCTTTGAGCCGACGCCGGAGATGGCGCGTACGCTCGCCGACGAAGTGGTGCGGTGGAGCACGCCGGTCAGGCACTTTTGTCGCACCGCCACCCGTGACACCGAAGTTCATGGCGTGCGCATCGCGCAAGGCGAGTCGGTGACCTTGTTCTTCAATTCGGCGAATCGCGATGCGCTGGCGTTCGCCGATCCGTTTGCGTTGCGGATCGATCGCAAACCGAATCCGCATCTTGGCTTCGGGCATGGCGTGCACCACTGTCTCGGTCGACTGCTCGCGCTGACCGAGATCCGAGCATTTTTCACCAGCCTGCTGCCGCAATTGGCTGAGGTGGAGCTTGCGGGGCCAGTCCGCGGCATCGAGAGCAACTTCACCGGCGGCCTCAAAAGTTTGCCGCTGCGGGTGAGTTGGCGGTGAGCGGATGAGCAAGAGGACAGGGTGAGGGCTTGGTGAGTGCTAACCGCCGGTCAGTGATTTCGGCGACTTTGCTTGTCTGGGTGCCTGCGCTCGCAATCGGGCTCGGGCTCTCTGTGGCGCAGGCCGAGGCCCCCGCGGATCCGCGTGTGCTCGCGACGGCGCAGCTCGAAGAAGCGCACACCTATCATGTTGGCACGCTCGCCTACCTCTATGGCTTTCCCATCGTCGACATGCTGCAAAACATGTACCGCGAGACGCAGCGTGTGTCAGGCGCGCCGCCCTCGGCGCCGCGTGCGGCGATCAATCAGTTCTACCGGTTTCGCGAGCGCGTCACGCCGACGACCGCTGGGACGCTGCGCGCGCCCAACAGCGATACGCTCTATCTCAGCGGCTGGTTCGATCTGCGCGATGAACCCATGATCATTCGCGCACCCGATACGGTCGGTCGTTATTACACGCTCGCCATCACCGACTTTTACTCCGAAGTACAGCATGTGGGTCGACGGACCACGGGCACTGCCGCGCAGGACTTCGCGCTCGTGGGTCCGGCGTTCAAAGGTGAGGTACCCGCCGGCGTGCGCGAGATTCGCTTGCCGACGCATCAGGCGTGGGTGCTGGGGCGCGTGCTCGTCAAGGGTGCAAATGATTTAACGGCGGCGCGTTCGGTGCTCCAGGGTTTTCATGTCATACCGCTTGCGCGTTGGCAGCGCGGTGAGCGCGTGATGCCGCCCACCGCAGAGTTCGAGTCGGTCGAGCCTTGGCAGCCCACCGAAACACCCGAATTCTTTGCAGTGCTCAATTGGTGGCTGCGCGATAACCCGCGCGTGGGCGGTGAAGAGGCGCTGCTTGCTCAGTTCGATGCCGTGGGCTTCGGGCCCGCGCGGGCTTTTGATCTCTCGCGCAGCAGTGAAGCGACGCGCCGGGGTTTGCAGCGCGCCATCGATGATGCGCGGGCGATGCTGCGCGCGGCTTCGCAACGACCGATGCCGGATATTCGCAATGGCTGGATTTTTCCGCTGACACTCGGTCGCTACGGGCACGATTACCTTATGCGCGCGACGGTGGCCTTCGGGGGCTACGCAAACCTGCCCGAGGAAACGGTCTATGCCGCGCTGACGGGCGACTCTCGCGGGCAGCCCTTGCGAGGCGAGCAGGATTACCTACTGCATTTTCCGGCTGGGGCGCGACCGCCGGTCGGTGCCTTTTGGTCGCTGAGCGCGTATCAGGCCAAAGATTTTTCACTGATGCCGAACGCCATGGAGCGCTACAGCATCGGCGATCATAGCGAGGGTTTCAGGATGGCTGCGGACGGCTCGTTTACCGTTCGCATCGCGCGCGACCCGCCGCGCGATCGGCGCGAGAATTGGCTGCCGGTGGGTGAGGGCCCGTATTACCTCATTCTCAGGCTGTACGAGCCCGGTCCCAGCGTGCTCGATGGGCGTTACGCGCCGCCGCAACTCGAAGAAACGTCGCGGCGCTAGCGAGCTCAGCAGGTCGTCGAGCCGCCGTTGAGCGGAATCATCTGGCCGGTCATCCAACTCGCTTCGTTGGCGACGAGATAAGCGACTGCCGCACCCACGTCTTCCGGCGTACCAGCACGGCCGACCGCGGTGACTTTGCGCGCGATGTCATCGTAACCGTAGTTGTTCATGGCGCCCAGCGACAGCACATTCACCGTGATGCCATCAGGACCGACCTCTTTGCAGAGATTGCGCATGAAACCGATGGTGGCTGCCTTGGCGGCGGCGTAGTCGGTGAGGCCCATGCTTTGGCCGAGTCGCCAAGACTCAGATGAAATGGTGACGATGCGACCAAAATTTCTTTGCCGCATCGCGGGCAGTACAGCTCGGCAAAGATTGACGACGGCACGAAAGTTCAGATCGAGTTGCCGCTCGAAGTCGGCACTGCCGAGATGCTCGAAAGTGCGTAGCGAGGTCGACATGCCGATCGGCACGCCCGCGTTGTTCACGAGCGCATCGATATCGGCATAGATCTCGCGAGCTTTTACTGCCAAAGATTCCGGAGCGCCGGCCGCGGTGATATCGCCGGGGGCTGCGCTGACCTCGAGACCCTGTTCGCGCAACGCCGCGGCTGCGGCCTGCGCGCGATCGGCGTGGTAATCATTGAGGAGCACGCGTGCGCCCTGCGTCGCCAGTGCGCGTACGATACCGAGGCCCATGCCTTGGCCCGCGCCGGTCACGAGAGCGACCCGTCCAGAAAGATCGAAAAGTTTGTTCATGGCCGTTCTCCGAAAAGTCAGTCGAGATCGGCAAGCAGGGGCAGGGCAGGATCGCTGGTGTCGATATTGTTGTCGCGATTGCGTATCGCCACCGACATCTGCGGTTCGTTGTAGCTATGGCAGGCGCCGCGCATCACTTCATGGTGAGCGACGCTTTTGCCCGCGGAGGCTTCGACATTCCAGGAGCGGGCGCGGCTGACGAAATAGGCTTTGTGCAGCACGAGCGCGGCCTCGAGATCATCGCCCGAAAACTCGGTGTTCGCCCACGAAGAGAAGCCCCGCAGCAGGGGCCGCTCGGCGTAGGCTTCGGGCTCGAGCACCGTGCCGCGAAAGGTTTTCCAGCGCAGCACCAACTTGCCGTCGCGATACAGCGTCGTCCACACCGGATCGGGGAATTCATCGGGCACCGTCACTTCGTAACTACGCGACCCGCTGCGACGCGCCTGCGCCATCGCGAGCTGACAGAGATCGTGCAGATGCGTGCAGTGGGCGCGCGGATTTTCTTGAGCGACCAACTGACGCCAAGGCAGATTGAGCGGCATGCCGATGAAGCCCCGCAGCGGTTGTTCAGCCGAGGGGCAGGTGGTGAGCGGTACACGCAAAAAAACGGGTTCGATCGCGGTGATGCGCGCCCCGTCATGGCGCAGGGTCAGACGAAAGGAGTGATAAGAATCTTCCACGCCCGCGCGCACCAGGCCTTTCTCGGCGATCAGTTTCACGCGTCGCCGCAGTGCACCTTGACCGAATGTCGGATTGTGCTCGTCGGAGAAGCGCGGCTGAACTTTCGGGTCTGCAATGCCGCTCATGTCGGGGTGACCCGCTGCGACAATGTCCAATAGGCCACGGCCGGAATGGCCGCGCAACCGACCGCCAGAATGAAGAGCGGCGTAAAGCCGCCGCTTTCAGCGAGTCGACCGGCAAGTTCCGGCCCGACGAAAGCACTGACGGCAAACGCTGCGGGGACGAGCACCACGAGCTTGTTGCTGCGATCGAGCTTGGCGATGGCTGCAGTCTGATAGACGCAGCAGACGGTGAACGCGCCCTCCCAGATCCAGGCGCCGAGTGCATAGATCATGAACGATGACGGGGCGGCGAGGTGTGCCACACCGATGGCGATGACGACGAAACCGATGATGTGCGGCCAGCGATTGCCGAGTCGATCGCCGAGCAGGGCGACGAGCGCAGCGCTCAGGCCGCCGACTACTTTCAGCATCGAGAATACGAGGCCCATTTCATCAGCCGCGACATTGATGCTGCGACCGATGCGCTCAATGAATACCCAGAGTGCCACCTGTCCACAGGCAAACACCACAAAGATGGCCAGCGCCAGCCAGCCTGCCGCGCTGACCGTCGACGCAGGCGATGTCGCCGAGGCCGTGGCGTCGTGATGTACGCTCGGTCCGTGCGGAATGAAGAAGGCGGAAAATCCCATCGCGACTACGGCAATGGCGAGCAGCGACATACCGCCTTCGATGGCTCTGCTCGCGATGAGGATGGGCAGAAAGAAGAGCAGGGCAGCGACGATGATGAGCTCAGTCAAAAGTCGTGCGCCGAAGGCGCGCTCTTTGTTGGCGACTTCACCGACCATGCGCATACCGAGCGAATGCATCAGCCCAGCCGCAAAACCGAACGCGGCGAGCGGCGCGTAGGGCGCGTCCGAAGAATGCGCGCTCCACATGAGCGCGGCGGCGGTCCCCGCGACGGCTACGCCGGTGGCCAGTCGCCAAGGTACGCGATCGACCCAGAGCGGACCGAGCAGCGTACTGATGAGATAGCCACCTGTGCAGGCGCTGCCCAAGGTACCGAGCTCTGCTGGGCCAAGCGCCAGACGATCGGCGAACGCGCCGAGTAGAATCGGCAGGGTATTGAATGGTAGGCCGCCGATGGAAGACGCCACGCTTGCCGCCAGTAGGAACCCTATTCCGCCGCGTATTATCTGCTGGCCTTGAGTCATTGTCGTCTGCCTCGTTTGATCTTTTATTGTGTTGTCAGCTTCGAGTGCGCTGCCACGTCACGCCACGCGCCGCATGCAGCCCCGCGCGACGTCCTGAAAAAATGCCGTCGGCGATCGAGAGTCCGGAGACATAGAGCCCGGAACTGACGCCGACTGCCGTGCGTCCCGCCGCATAAAGACCTTCAATAGCGTGTCCGGCGGTACTGCGTACCTCGCCCGTGTCTTCATCGACGACCAGACCGCCCAGTGTCAGGGTGGGACAGGGGAAGAGCTTCGCGGCAAGCCCTACATCGATCGCCATGAAGGGGGACTGCAGTAGTGTCGCGCAGTCGCTGGCCGGTTTGCCGAATTCATCGACCGCGACGCCCTGCGCGGCCTGCCGATAACGCTCGACCGTACGCTCCAGCCCCGTGGCATCGATACCCAATTTTTGAGCAAGACCCGCGAGGCTTTTTGCCGTGCGCCGACCGATCATCATATTGAGCCTTGCGAGATCACGCTGGAAGGCGAGCGTCTTGCCCGGCGCGATCTGTTGTCTCGACTTCTCGATCAGTGCGCCATCGAGGATCAGCCAGCCTTCACCGTCATGCTTCTCGGCGATTTCGTGGCCGAGGCGCGCGCCATAGGCCATTTCATTGACCATGCGCTCGCCGCGCCGATTGACGACGATACCCTCGGCCCAAGCCTTGGGCGGATTGATGAAGCGCCACGCGGTCACGGTATCCATGCGATCCGTAGCAGCCCCCGCCGAGAGGCCCAAGTGAATGCCGCTGCCATCATCGCCCGGGGTGCCGAGCGGGTAGCCCGAGAGATAGCGAGGTGCGTGATGCGCGAGCATGCGTCGGTTGAAGACGAAGCCGCCTGCGGCGAGGCAAAGCCCCTTGCGCGCACGGACGTAACGCACCACACGCCGTGTGGCCTCGATGGTGGCCGCTTTCTTGAAGCGCCATACGGCGAAGCGCAGCAGATGATGCGCCCCGGGAAGAATGGGCGGAATGAGCGCGTAGAGTCGCTGCGCGGCGCGTTGGTGAGCGATGAATTCATCGCGTGCTTTGCTCGCGGGCAGCTCGAGGAGCTTGGCGCCGATGACGCGTCCGCTGCGATCCACCAACAGCTGACGGGCCTCGGTGTAGGGCATGACATTCGCCCCTTGCTCGCGCAACCAGTCGTGCAGCGGCCAGACGATGGATCCGCCAAGACCCACGGCCGTGAGCATCTGCTTGCGCGAGAGTCGCCCGGCGCCGCGATGACCGCGCGCAGCAGATTTGGCACGCGCCGTATATTCCGGCAACAAAGAATTGTCGGAGTGGTAGAGAAAGTAATCGATCTGCGGATAAGAGGTCTTGTCGGGATAGAGACTCGCGCGAAACTCCACGCCCTTGGCCATCAACCAGTCGACGGTCTCGGCGCTCTGCTCGCAAAATCGGCGCAAGGTGCGCTCGGTCACGCAGCCGCGCGTTTCCATCGACAAGTAGGCGAACATGTTCTCGGGGTTGTCGTCGATACCCGCCGCGCGCTGGATGGCCGTGCCGCCGCCGGCATAAAGCACGCCGCCGCTCGCTGCGCTCGCGCCGCCACCCGCATAACGATCGATCATGGTGACCCGCAGGCCTTGTTCGCCGGCCTCGGCTGCGGCGCTCGCGCCCGCTGCGCCGGAACCCACCACCAAAAAATCCGTATCGAGATCCCACCGAAAGACCTCGGGGTCGTCGATGACTTGCACTTGCTCGACTTGCGAGAACCAGGGGCTGGTCATGCTCTGGCTCAAGCCTTGCGCGCGCCGTCGTGGGTGTAGCGCAGGGCGTATCGCTGTACTTTCCCCGAAGCGGTCGTCGGCAGTTGATCTACGAAATGCACGCGCCGCGGCACTTTGTAGTTGGTCATGTTGTCGCGACACCAGGCAATGAAATCAGACGGCTCGAGCTTTACCGTCGGACGCAGCACCACGTAGGCGGCAGCCACTTCGCCCAAGCGCTCATCGGCGATGCCGACCACCGCGACCTGCGCCACGGCAGGGTGGGCGCTGATCAAAGATTCGATTTCGGCGGGGTAACAATTGAAACCGCCGGTGATAAACATGTCTTTCTTGCGATCGGTGATACGCAGGTAGTCATGCGTATCCATGGTGCCGATATCGCCGGTGTGCAGCCAGCCCTCGCTGTCGATTGCCGCGGCGGTGGCCTCGGCGTCGTCGAGGTAACCCTGCATCACGTTGTAGCCGCGCACCCAAAGTTCGCCTTCGCTGCCGCGCGGTAGTTCGCGACCGGCATCGTCGACCACCTTGACTTCGACGCCCGGCAGCGGTGCGCCGCAACTTTGCGCGATGGTCTGCGGGTCGTCGCCGGGTCGGCACATGCTGACCGTGCCAGTCGATTCGGTGAGTCCATAGCCCGTGACAATGGTCTTGAAGCCGAGCTTGTCACGCATCCGCTCGATCAGAGAAACCGGCACGTTGGCGGCGCCCGTGACCGCGAGGCGCAAGCTCGAGGTGCTCGCGCGATCGAGAGAGGGATGCGCGAGCATCGATTGAAAAAGCGTGGGCGGGCCAGGCAGCACGCTGATGCGATCCGCCGCGATCCGGCGGATGACCTCTGCGGCGTCGAATACGGCCATCGGCAGGATGGTCGCTCCCGTCAGCAGACAGGACAGCCAGCCAGCCTTGTAACCAAAGGCATGGAAAAACGGATTGACGATGAGATATCGATCTTGTGGGCCGAGTCCGATAATGGAACTCCACTCGCTGAAGACACGAACGTTTTGCCCGTGGCTCGCCATCACACCCTTGGGCGCGCCCGTGGTTCCGGAGGTGAACATCACATCGGCGAGATCCTCCGGGCGCTGTTTCGCCAGTCGCGTTGTGACTTCAACCTCTGTTTGCGGCGTGGCCCGCATCAAGAAATTTGCCCACGCGGAAGAGTCGAGTTCGATGAGTTCGTGCAGCTCGGGCAGCGATTCGTCCTTCAGGAGTCCGGCGAAGTCGATACCCAGAAAGCGGCCCGAGTAGCAGAGCATGCGGGCGCCGCTGCGACGCAAGATATAGCCCGCTTCGCGACCCTTGAACCGGGTATTGAGCGGAACGATGGCGGCGCCTGCCGACTGCGCACCGAGCGCCGCAATGATCCAGCTCGCGGCATTTGGACCCCAGATGGCGATGCGATCGCCCACCCGAATTCCGGAGGCCACAAAGGCCGCGGCGGTTTGATCGACGAGGGATTTGAGCTCGACGAAGCACAGGCGCTGTGAGCCGTCCTCGATGCCGATCAACCCGCCATACGTGGCTGCGGCCCGGGCAAGGGCGCCCGGTAGGGTGTTGAGGCCCTCCGATTGCATGATTCGTCGCTGACCCCTGTCGAAAAATTCGCGACCGACGTATGAATTGGTACTAGAATCGTCGTTACGCGTAAATAACATAGCATTTTTTTACGCATTCGCCGTGCGGGGCAATCAACTGGACGGGGTACTCGATTTTACCGGCAAGGTGGTGCTGGTCACCGGCGGCGTAAGCGGCATCGGTGCGGGCATCAGCGTGCGATTTTTGGAGGCGGGGGCGACCGTGGTCGCCTGCTCGCGTCGCGCCCCTGCGGAGCTGCCGCGGTATGCCGACCGGACAGTCGATTACCGCAGCTGCGACGTGCGCAAGGTTGCCGAGTGTCGATCGCTGATCGAGCGCGTCGTCGCCAAGTACGGTCGGCTCGATGCGCTCATCAATAACGCCGGCGGCAGCGCCGAGGTACCCTCGGCGGATGCTGACCCCGCGCTCACCGAGAAGATCATACAGCTGAACCTCACGGCGCCTTTTTTCATGAGCCAGGCAGCCTATCAGGTGATGCACCAACAGCCGGCGGGCGGCTCCATCATCAACATCGCGAGCGTCTCGGCGGTGCGCGCCTCGCCCTGGAGCGCGGCTTACGGCGCCGCTAAGGCTGGGCTCGTGAATCTCACCGAGTCACTGGCGATGGAGTGGGGGTCAAAGAATATTCGTGTCAATGCGCTCATCGTCGGCCTGATCGCGACGCCAAATTCACTGGCGCATTACGGTGGCAGCGAAGGCGTGGCGCGCATTGGCGAGATGTTGCCACTGCGTCGCATGGGCGAGCCGAAGGATGTCGCCGGTACCTGTGTTTTCCTTTGCTCGTCCCTCGCGGCCTATGTCAGCGGCGCGCAGATCGCCGTGCACGGTGGTGGCGAAACACCGATTTACCTCGATCTTGCACGACGGTCATAGCAGGAGTATCGCCATGTCCGATTACCAACCGAAAGTCGCCATCGTCACCGGTGCAAGCCGCGGGGCAGGCAAGGGGATTGCACTCGCGCTCGGCGACAAGGGCATGACGGTATATGTCACCGGGCGCAGCACACGCGAAGAAGATCACTTTCTCGGCGGTACGGTGCAGCGCACGGCTGATGGGATCACCGCTGCGGGCGGCAAAGGCATCGCCGTCGTGTGTGATCACGAGCAGCCCGCGCAAATCGAGACACTCATCAAGCAGGTCGAGCGCGAGCAGGGCCGCATCGACATTCTGCATAACAACGTAACTTTCATTCATGACGATCTCATCCTGCCCGAGCCGTTTTGGAAGCGTTCGGTCGATCTCGTGCGTATCCTCGATGTTGGTTTGAAGTCCGCTTATTACGCGTGTTACCACGCAGCACCCATCATGGTGCGACAGGGCAAGGGGCTGATCTCCTTCTCGTCGTCGTTCGGCTCGGCGTGCTACATGCATGGGCCTGCCTACGGCGCACAGAAAGTCGGCGTCGACAAGTTCGCGGCCGACATGGCGGTCGATTTCGAAAACACTGGCGTGTGCTGTGTGTCTTTGTGGATGGGCCCGCTGCTCACCGAACGCTCGCAAAAGGCTTTCCGCGAGCGTCCCGATCAATACGCGCCCTTCCTCGAAGTGGTCGAGACCCCGCAGTTCTCGGGCGACATTCTCTACGCTATCGCCGCCGATCCCGAGAACGCCAAGCTTTCCGGGCAGACGTTGGTCGGCGCCGAGATCGCGCAGCACTACGTACTTAAGGATCGTAACGGCAAGCAGCCGCCGACCTACCGCGAGATGCTCGGTGAACCGCGTAAGCAGCACCCCGCGCGCGTCTACTGATTGTCGATGGATCCACGCGAGTTACGCAAAGGATTCGGTCTCTTCACCACCGGCGTGATAGTGGTGACGGCGATCAATCCGGGACCCGAGCCGGTGGGGGTGACCGCCAATTCGGTGACCTCGGTCTCGCTCGATCCGCCGCTCATTCTTTGGTGTCTAGGCAACAAGAGCAGCAGTCTCAAAGCCTTTACACTGAGCGCACCGTTCGCCATCCATATTCTGGCGGCGCATCAGGCAGACATTGCACTGCACTTCGCGCGCTCCGAAGCTTCTAAGTTCGAGGTAGAAGCCTGGTGGCGCAGCCATCCCACGCCGCCCGACATCGAAGGCGCGCTCGCGCGCATCGAGTGCCACGTATCACACCTCTATCCGGGCGGCGATCACACGATCATTGTCGGAGCCATCGATAAGGTTAGCACCCGTAACGCTCAGCCGCTCGCGTTTCATGCGAGTCGCTTTGGACGATTCAGCATCGATCAGTCCGCGAGCGAAGTCAGTCCTTGGCCCGATCCGCGCGGCACCTGGCTCTAGAGCTGGCTGCATGAGCGAGCTTGCGCCGCGTCTGTTGCCTTGGCTGCGCTCTGCTCACCCACAGCGACAAGATCTTGAACTCGGCGCGCTCACGGTGCCGGGCGCGGGGTACTCCAACATCACGATGCTCGGTAGCTTGCGTTGGCGGGAGGGTGGCCAGCGACGCGAGCAGCCTTTTGTGCTGCGCTTGCAGCCCTCGGGCGATGCCATTTATCCCGGCCACGATGTGCTGCGGCAGTGTCGTGTGATGCAGGCCCTCGCGGCGACCGCGTTGCCTGTGCCGCGCCTATTGGGCGTAGAGCCTGACGCCAGTGTGCTTGGCAGTCCGTTTTATTTGATGGCGCAGATCGAGGGGCAGGTTCCGAACGAAAATCCGCTCTATCACCTCGAAGGTTGGTTTCATGACCTGCCTGAGTCGCTTCGCCGACGCTATTGGGTGGCAGGGCTCGAGGCGGCCGCGCACATGGCGCGTCTCGATTGGCGTGCTCTCGGTTTGGGCTTTCTGGCCGAAGAGGCTGGGCTCAAACGCCAACTCGACTATTACCATCACGCTATTCTTTGGGCGGAAAGTCTCGCGGGTCGAAGCTATCCTTTGTTGCACGCCGCGGAGCACTGGCTGCGGGTAAATCAACCGCATCACGGTTCGAGGTCGCAACAAGACCCGCTGGTGTTCTCCTGGGGTGACGCCAAACTGGGCAACTGTCTATTCAAAGATGGCGAGCTCGCCGGTGTACTCGATTTTGAGCAGGCGACGCTCGCCGATCCCGTCGATGATCTCGCGTGGTGGCTGATGCTCGATGACTCATTGTCACGTGGCTACGGCGTGCCGCGCCTGGCGGGGCTACCGTCGCGCGCCGAGTCGATCGCGATCTGGGAACGGGCGAGCGGCTTTCAGGCGACGCATCTCGAGTATTACGAGGTGTATGCCGCCTGGCGCTTGGCATTCGTCATGGCACGTATCGCGCAGATGTTCAAAACTCGCGGTTGGATTCCCGAAGATTCGGACATGGATGAGCGCAATGGTGGCGCCACGCTGCTCGCCGCTCATGCCGAGCATTTGAACTTCGGAGTCTGAACATGTCGGGAAGCATCGGTCCATTGGTCGCCGCAGATGAGTGGTTCAACCACCAGATCGTCGAGACCCATGCCACAGTACTGCATACCGATCCCTCATGGACCGAGAAAGTGTGGGGGAGTGTCTTCAGTCCCGGCGGCGCGCTCGCCGTGAGCTTTGGTTTTGGCAAGTACGTCAATCGTAATGTCGTCGATGGGTTTGGTGGCGTCAGTCGCGGCGTCGAGCAATGGTCGGTCCGGGCGAGTCGTGCGCTCTCGAGCGATGTTGATCACATCAATGTCGGTCCGCTGCACTACCAAATCATTGACCCGCTCAAAGTCATTCGGGTCAGGCTCGAGCGCAACGCTGCACAGCCGGTCGCCTTCGATCTTGAGCTGCGCGGCATCACGCCGTGCACGGCAGAGGAGCGCGAAGATCGACGCACGCTCACCGGTTATCGCCGGAGCGCAGATCAAATCCGCTTCCATCAAATCGGCACTGCGAGCGGTTGGATCGAGGTCGAGGGAGTGCGGACCGAGGTGCGCGATTGGGTGATGGCGCGCGATCGCAGTTGGGGCGTGCGGCCGACGGTGGGTGGCCCCATGCCGGGCATGCAACCCGACCCGATGGATAGCCATCCGCCCCGAGTGCTCGCCGTATGGAATCCGGTGCTCTTTGGGTCTGGATCCTCGGCGTATGCCTACATGCAGTATTACCTGGTCTACGAAGGTGAGGGCTGGCGCCACGAAAAAGTGCAGGGTGCATTCGAATATCCGGATGGACGTCGAGTGCTGGTAGCGCGCATCGAGCCACGACTGCAGTTCGATCCCGGCAATTTGCGCCTGCTCAAGGCGAGTTTCGACCTGACGCTCGCCGATGGCAGTGCGCGGCGCTTGATTGCGCACCCGATCAACGGCACGGGTTTTTATTTGGGCGCCGGGCTTTATTTGGGGTTTGATGGGCATAACCACGGCGAGTGGCGCGGCGAGCAGCACCTCGAAGGGGAATACTTTGCTGACTGCTCGACGGTCGAGAACGCGCGTCGGCTCAATCAATTTCGCGACTGCGTGATGAGTTTTCGCGATGAGGGTACTGGCGCAAGCGGTACGGGGATCTGCCAGACCTGGGTGCAGGGTCGCTGGCCAACGATGGGCTTGGTCTGAGCGATCCAAAGAATTCAAGAGGAGATAGCAACGGTGAAATACGATTTCGAAGGTAAGGTGGCGCTCGTCACGGGCGCAGCGTCGGGGATTGGTCGGGCGACTGCAGTAGCCTTTGCCGCATCCGGCGCAGCTGTTGTGGTCGCAGATCTCGACGTCACACGCGGCGAAGAGGCGGTGGCCTTGGCCAAGGAAGCAGGCGGTCGCGCCGTGTTCCAGCGCTGCGATGTATCGGCGGCGGCCGATGTGGAAGCGCTCGTCGCGCGGGCCGTCAATGAATTCGGTCGTCTCGACTTCGCCCATAACAACGCAGGCATCAACAGTCTCGCCGCCGACGAGTGGGAATCCGAACACTGGGATCGCAGCGTTGGCGTGAACCTCACCGGCGTCATGCTCTGCATGCGGGCCGAGGCCGCGGTGATGCTGACGCAAGGCAAGGGTGCGATCGTCAACACCGCATCGATCAATGGCATTACCGGCAACGCGCACCAACCCGCATACACCGCGACCAAGCACGGCGTCGTGGGCCTGACACGGCACGGCGCGCTGCGCTGGGCGCGCAACGGGCTTCGTGTCAATGCGGTCTGCCCGGGCGTGATTGAAACGCCGATGACCGATGCGATTGCCGCGCGCCCCGAGATTCGCAAAGTCATGGAGGCGATGACGCCCATGGGACGCATCGGTCAGCCGCAGGAAGTGGCGGCGGGAGTGCTTTGGCTTTGCTCCGACGAGGCGAGTTTTGTCACGGGCCAGATGCTGATCATTGATGGCGGCGCCACCGTTGACTAGGAGCAGCGCGTCGGTCGCGGCGTTCGCGTCGGTCGCGGCTCTTTGCATGGCGTCGACACATGGCGCCGGTGCGACGCGGTCAGTCTTGGCCACCGCAGGCCAACTGGAAAATGAGCGGCAGGCGCTCAAGGTACTCGCGAGTCCGGAAATCCAGTCGCGGATTGCCGCGCTCGAGAGCCGGTATCTCGAACATCCGCTGGGCGCGACGCCCGCCGGCCGGGCCAGTGCGCGCCGCGCGGCGGAATCTGTGGCAGCGGCGGCCGTTTATTCAACGGTCAACCATGATTCGGATCGGCCGGTCGCGTTCTGGGGCGCCAATCCGCCGCACACCTGGCATGGTCTGGTCTTGCCGCGTGCCGGCTACGGCATCGAGAACCCCGATAACGTTTATCGCCACTTCCACGTCGACGGACGCGCTCGCTACGAAGTGCGCGGCCGGTTTCCAGGACGCGGTCCGGCGGAGCTGCACTTCGTCGTGATGGCATCGGTCCCTGGCGATACCGCGATGCAGATCGAAGGCAGTCAGATGCTCTCGACCTTGCGCAGCGACGCGATTCATTTTCGCAGGGACCGGCGTTTTACGATCTCGATTGACGCCGATCCGCCTGACGGCCGGCGCAACCATCTGGCAATTGCGCCGGAGGGCCGCTTTCCCGTCCATGTGCGCGATCTGTTCACCGATTGGGCTGCGCAGTCGCCAGTGGCACTCGAGGTTGTTCGGATCGCGGGTCCGGATGCGGCGCCAATTCGGTCCCAACAGAATCTGGTCCACGAGGCCGCCCGGCGGCTCGACTCGATGGGTCCGTTCTGGCTTGCGTTCAACGATCGGTTTGTTTACTCGCTGCCGGCTAACGACGTTCAGACCCCGCGCGTGCGCGACGGCGGCCGCGGGTTTTCCACGATCGGACATTTCTCGCTGCAAGGCGGCGAAAATCCTGCCGACGACGAGGCGCTCATTGTCACGCTCGATCGACTGGGTGCGGGCTCGCTGGGCATACAGCTCGCGGATCCCTGGGGCGTGGCCTACGAGTATGTCGATCGGACCAGTAGCCTCAACCAGATCCAATCCCAGGCAAATCGCGACGGTAGCTACACGTTCGTGATTGCCGCTCGCGATCCGGGCGTTCACAACTGGCTGGATCCTGAGGGTCAGGCAGCCGGTATTTTCGTGTTGCGCTGGCAAGTGCTGCCACCCGACGCTACGCCCGCGGCTGCTGTCAGGAGTGTCCGGCTGATTAAGATGTCCGAGCTTCGCAGCGCCTTGCCTCCCGGCGTCCGACTCGCTACACCCGCGCAGCGGCGCGCCCAGCGCAGCCAGCGAGCGCGGGCTTTCAACCGGCGTATCGGGCTCTGAAAACAAATGTCGGTCAGTTTGCTGTTACATCTGCTGGCGCTTGGTGTTTGGATCGGTGTTGTCGGCGCCGAATTTGCCATCGAATTCCATGGGATGAGAGACAAGGAATCTCTCAGGACGGCGGCCGAGCTGCACTACAAGACCGATCTCTGGATTGAGGTACCCGCAATCGCAGTGGTGTTGGTGAGCGGGCTCTTGATGTTAGGAGAAATCCAACCCGGCGCGATCCTGTGGACCAAGATTGCCTTCGCACTATTGGCAATCGCCTTCAATGTGGTCTGTGTCTACGCGGTATGGAAACGGCGGGTAAGCTTGCGTGCAGCCGACGCAGCAGGGTTGGCGCGCGCCAATCGAGCGATGAAGATCAGTGCTGCGGTCATCCCGACGTTTCTGGTGGCCTTCGCGCTTGCAATCTACCTCGCCTAGCTGACCAAGGAGACTCTCGTGCCTGTTCCACTCGATGAATATCCGATCCATCAAGGGCCGGAGTCGATGAAACACTTCCTGACCAGCGATCGCAATGTCTACGATCGCTGCATCATGCACGTCCTCGACCGCACGGGTGAGCTGCAGGTGGCAGCAGGCCTCGGCGTCTATCCGGGGGTCGGTGTGATCGATTGTTACGTGGCGATTCGCCAGGGCCGGAAGCTGACATCGCTGCGCACCTCGGGCGCGCTTTCCGACAACCGCATGCAGCAGCGGGTCGGGCCGATGTCGATCGACGTCGTGAAGGGGCTCGAGACGGTCGCCTTCCGTTGCGAGGGGGCTGCGCACGGGATCGAGGTCGATCTCACCTGGCAGGCGGCGGTGCCAGCCACGGACGAGCCGCGCCACATCCGCCGCCAGGGCCAGACGACCATTCTCGACGCGTTCCGCTTCGTGCAGCCCGGAGACGTCTCGGGGCGCCTTCGGTTCGACGGTCGCAATATTGAAGCTCGGGACTGGGCAAGCTTGGTCAATGGATTTCGTCGCGGATCAACTAGTGAACGGGAGTAAATTGCGGATCCTGACAATCGTCGATGTCTTCACCCGTGAAGCGCTGGCCGTTGAAGTCGGCTCTCGTCTGCGGGGCGAAGATGTTGTCCGAGTGTGTAACCGACTGATCACCACTCGAGGAGTCCCATCGCGGATATTCGTGGACAATGGCAGCGAGTTTTCGGGCAAGATCGTCGATCTCTGGGCTTATCACAACAAAGTTCAGATCGACTTCAGTCGTCCGGGTAAGCCCACCGACAACTGTTTCATTGAAACCTTCAACGGGTCTTTGCGGGACGAATGTCTGAACGTTCACTGGTTCGAGACGATAGACGAAGCCAGGGTGAGAGTCTTGGCGGATCGATTACAATGAGAGTCGGCCTCACCAGGGTCTCAGGGAGATGACGCCCGTCGAATACGCCGGGAAAATGGCTTTACAGATGACAAATTAGGGTTCAATGAACGCCGGAAGCTAACTCTGAAGATGGTCCGAGAAGTTCAAGCGGTTCACTTCGCTCTATGAGGAACATACATCGCTCTATGAGGAACATACAACCTAGACCAGTTTTCGAAGGGCAGGTCAAGATACATGAAAGTCGTGTTGATACTTATAGTTAGCCTGTGCAGTTCGATCCCCATATTGGCCTCTGCTACACCGGAATCCTTATCAAAAGCTAACTGGATCGTTCAACCGGCTCCAAAGCTATCAACACCCCGGGCGGCCCATCAGGCTACGTCCATTTCCCCAAACCTCGTGCTGGTGACTGGCGGATGCAGCAGAACCGGGTGCTCCTCTGTTGAACGTTCGGCCGAACTACTCCATACCGGGAGTGGACGCTCCGAAATGACGCCACCAATGAGTGAAGCGCGTGTATCTCACGCTGCAACGTTACTCATGGACAGCAGAGTTTTGGTTGCAGGCGGATGGACTGGCCGCAAGACGACTGCATCCGCCGAGGTGTTCGATCCTCGGACGCGCTCCTTCTCTCCGGCAGGGGCGATGGCGACACCGAGAATGGACGCTACCGCGACGCCACTATTGGACGGGTCGGTACTGGTTGCGGGCGGTACGACCTCCTTAAACCGTGCACTTGCCCAGACGGAGGTGTTCGACCTAGCTAAAGGCCGCTTTGCCACCACGGGACTTATGAACGAAGCGAGAGCGCACCACGCCGCAGTTCGCTTGTCCGATGGACGTGTATTAATTGTCGGTGGTCTGCGCGAACGCCACGTAGCCACCCATTCGGCGGAACTCTACAACCCGGCCACCAAAGCGTTCGTAGTGACGGGGCCCATGCGGCATGCGCGGTGCAAGCATGGCGCTGCCCTACTAAAGGATGGACGCGTGATGGTGATTGGAGGCGCCTCCGACTGTGAAGACCGATACCGCATAGCACAGACGGAGATTTACGACCCCCTCACAGGCCGCTTTAGCGACGGGCCATCGCTGTTGAATCCCCGGTACAAGATCGTGGGTGCTACGACTGTCATGCCCACCGGGGAAGTTGTAGTGGTTGGCGACGCGAACGATGTGGAGGTTTGGACGCCGGGTACGCCTGCGTTCATCAAGGCTGGCGGGAGCATCGGCCATCGCCTCGCTTTCAGTACTGCGACGCTTGTACCCGAAGGCAAGGTACTCGTCGTGGGAGGCTACGACAACAACATCCGTCCCACCGCGCAGACATGGACGGTAAATCGCAGCAGAGACGATAAGCCGTATTAGCGGCCTCTGGTTCACCGATGCAGAATCTAGCAAACGGGCTTAAGCCCGCGCCGCCTTTGAGTTTTCAATTCAGGCCAAACGATCATGGGCACACATTTGGGCACACCAATTGAAAAAGTACATGCTGGTCACTGGCAGGTAGTATTGACAGCGCCACCAAAATCCGTTCGGCTTATGCAGTTGATCGGAGCGTTAGCCCCCAACTTCATTTCTGTTGGAGTCCCGATGCGCTTGTTTGCTGCTCTATTTGTACTGTTGCTGGTCGTTTCCACCGAAGCCCACGCCGACAACCCCGAGCTCGCTCGTCTTGCCGCGCAAGATCAGTCGGATCGGGCCGAGAAAAATGGTCGGTGGAACGACGATGCGCGTCGCTGGCGGGTGCTAGAGCTTCTGGCCGCGGGCGCCGTCGCAACCCCGCGGGACAAGCTCAATGCCGCACTTATCCTTCAGCACACACCAAGCGCAATCTGCGAAGGAAAGTTGAAGAGTCTTAGCCCAGAGAACTACCTGCTGGCTCACCATCTCGCCAAGGCCGCATTTGCCGAAGGGCTCGAAAAAGCAAAGTACATGGTTGCGGTAACGATTGATCGGTATCTCTCATTTACAGACGGGCGTCAGCTCTACGGCACGAATCAACTCGTTGATCCTGACTCAGGTGAGACCTATCTCCCAGAGATCGACCGGTCAATTTCAGATGAAGAACGTGCCAAGCTTGGCGTCCCGCCACTGAACACCATCCTCAAACAAGCCCCTGAGCGCAAGCCGCTCGGCGGCTAACCGTTCTCTCAAGCGGACAGATCAATCGCTTCGCGATTCAAGCACCCCGTATTCCGCGTCAGCAATGGCTACCAGCCCCACAGCCTCAATGCCGCCTTTACGCGGCTTATGAAGGAAAGTGGCTTATTGAAAGGTCCGAGTGGACAGAACCGAACCCTCTATTCTTTAAGAACCTCTATATCTTTAAGAAGTGGAGCATCTTTAAGAAGTGGAGCAGCCCCCATTTCGACCGGACAGTGCTGTCGTAAATAGGAGCTAGGCGTAAGCCTAGTGATACGACCATGTCTTCGAATGCAGAGCGTGTTGAGATTTATTCGGGTATTCAACGCCGTAGACGGTATTCCGGCTTGGTGGGCTCGACGGCGGCCCGAGTGCGCGGATCGCCTCACGCCAAGCGCCACTCGCCAGGCTCGACCACCACCACTCGCTCCGGCGCCACGCGGTCGATATCGCCGCGTAGCGCGGTAACGAGCGATGGGCAGCGGGCATCGAGCGAGTGATAGAGCAGTCGCAGGCCTTCGGCTTCCAGCTCATCACGAGAGTGCCGCATGGCCGCCAGAAACATCGCGATCCGCGGCCGACTGACCGGCACGAGGGTCGACTCCTCGCGCGCCTCACATATCCAGACCAGATCGCGACGCAGATCGAATCCATCGAAAGCCGCAGAGTCGCAATCGAGTTGGTCGCCGAGCACAACGATGAGATGCCTGACCGGCATGATGGCAACCCTGTCACCCATGATGCCGGTGATCATAGACCGGTCGCCGAGGTAAGGGGACGCTTTACTCACTCATGGGGCCGTGTCAGTTTGGCCTACGACTTCTTGGTCTGTGACTTCAGCAGGAGACTCGAATGCTGCCCTTTTCACGCCGCGATTTTCTGTCGAGCAGCGCCGGCTTATCGGCTGCTGCATTAGCCGCCGCCGACTTCCGGATCGCCGCGGCACAACCCGCCCGTGCGCCCGCCGCGGGACCCGCCCCTGCGTGGACGGTGGGTCCCTTCGAGGATTTGCGACAGTGGATAGCGGAACTCGAACGGCGCGGCCTCGTGCTGCGCGTACGCGATGTCGATCAGGACGCCTACGAAGGCACCGCCCTCATGTATCGACTTATAGATCGCTTCGGCATGTACTTCGCACCGACGCTGGTGATGGAGAACGTCAAAATCGATGGTGTTTGGCACAAGGGGCCGATCATCACCAACCATTTCGGCCATTGGGATACCGAATGTTTGAGTTTCGGGCTCGAGCCGGTGCCGGGCGATCATGTCGCGACCTATTACAAAGCGCTCGCCCGCGTCGACGAATTTTTGAAACGGGGTCAAGGCGGCGCCTTTCCGACCGCCGCTTTCACCGAGGTCGCTCGCGATGCCGCACCCTGCAAACAGGTCGTACTGAGCGGCGATGCCATCGACGTGCGGCAGTTTGCCTTCATTCAGTCGAACCCCGCAGACTCGACGCGCTACGTCAATACGGGTTCGGTGTTCACCCACGATCAGGAGCTCGGCAAAAACTTCGGTACGTATCGCTGCGAGATCAAAGGCCCACGGCTTTTGGGAGTGAACCCTGAGGAAGGTCAAGGTGCGTGGCAGGCCTTCATGAAAGCACGCGAGCGCGGCGAGAAGTCGGTCAAGGTGTCGATCGCGCTCGGTCAAGATCCTGTGACCTGGGTAGTCTCGAGCTCGAAACTAAATCGTGCGAAGGCTGATGAACTCGAGGTAGTCTCGGCGATCCGCGGCCAACCGCTGAAAGTCGTCCGCTCCGAAACCAACGATCATTTGGTACCCGCCAACTCCGAAATGATCATCGAAGGCGAAGTACCACTCGATCAACCCATGCTTCCCGAAGGTCCTTTCGGCGAAATGTACGGATACATGGGCGCAAAGAAATCGGCAAATTTTTGGATGAATGTGACGACGATCACGCATCGTCGCAATCCGTGGATTGTCAATCAGTTCACGGGTGTCACTCGCGGCTTTCCGACGGCACCGCTCGAACAGCTTGCGCTCGCCAGCCTGAAACGCTTCATGCCCAACCTGAAGATGCTGCATACGCCGGTCGAAGCGACCGGGCTGTGCTTTGTCAGCTTCAAAAAGCAGAAGCCCGGTGAAGCACTCGAAATCGGCAAGCGGATCGCACAGATCGTCGGTATCGCCAAGATCATCGTGATGGTCGACGACGATGTCGAAGTGCTCGATCGCATACAGATCATGCATGCGCTCGGCGCGCGCTGGCAGCCGCAACCAGCCACAGCCATAATTCCTGAAATGCGCGGCATGGCACTCGACCCTTCGCTGACCAAGCGTCCGATGACGTCCAAGATCGTAATCGACGCCACTCGTCAGTTACCGGAGGAAAGCGGGCCAAAGATTTATCAGGCTCTGAACCGGACCGAGCTCGAACGCCTCGCTCCCGAGGCTTTCGAAAAAGTGGCGGCACGCTGGGGTAAATGGGTCGGCAAGTATCGTCCGCCAGGCGTCTGAGCGTGCTGCAACTCGAGACACCGCGTCTGCGATTGCGTGAGTTCACGGAGGATGACGCGGCCTTCGTGCTGCGTCTGCTCAATGAACCCTCGTTTATCGAATTCATTGGTGACCGTGGCGTGCGTAGCCTCGATGATGCGCGGCGTTACCTGCGCGAAGGACCGATGGTGAGCTACCGCGCGCATGGTCACGGGCTGCTGCGCGTCAGCCTCAAAATAGACGACACGCCGATCGGCATGTGTGGTCTCGTCAAGCGCGACACCCTGCCCGAATCGGATATCGGCTTCGCCCTGCTGTCCGAGCACTGGGAACGGGGCTATTCACGGAAGCCGCCCAAGCGGCCATGAAACACGGCAAGCAGGCGCTCGGCCTCGGGACCATTCTGGGGATTACGTCACCACACAACGTGCGCTCGATCGCCGTTCTCGGCAAGCTCGGCCTCCGCTTCATCACTGTTGCTGGTCGTCTTAACCGAAGCCCGCGCCGACAACCCCGAGCTCGCTCGTCTTGCCGCGCAAGATCAGTCGGATCGGGCCGAGAAAAATGGTCGGTGGAACGACGATGCGCGTCGCTGGCGGGTGCTAGAGCTTCTGGCCGCGGGCGCCGTCGCAACCCCGCGGACGCTGGCAAATCCGGTAGGCTGCCTAATCAAATTGAATAATAATCTCATTTGACTAAAAGAAAGTGCCGGTGGGATAGTCCGAAAAAACCACGAAAAGGAGAAACGAGTATGGCAAAACGCATGGGATTAAAAAAAGTTACGAAACGGGCAGCCAAGAAAAAAGCGGCGGCAAAGAAAAAGATACGCGAGCGATCAAAGGCGAAAGTCAGGCAGAAGGCGAAAAAAGTCAGGCAGAAGGTGAAAAAAGTTAAAAGCACGATTTCTACCGCGACACCAAAACGAAAGAAATCCTCAGTGGAAATCGCCACCCAGCAAGACCTCGTACCGACGCCGAAACTGATCAAGGCCGCCGTGGAAGCCGGGGAGTTGGATCAGCAGATGGATGCACCGTCGGGCTCGCTGCGTAAAGGCTTCCAACGCTGATCACGATTAGAGAGTCGTTTGAAACGAGTTAGCAGCGTGAGCGTCGCGAAAATTGACGCTGAGAATGCCGTGATCTACGCGAAACAGTGGGGGAACTGCGGTGAATTGACTGTGTTTATTGCCGCGCCTCGCAGTGTCACGACAGGCATAGCAACAATGCCGATCGCTCACGCTGCTCGTACTGTATGGAGAACGCTGTGATTACTCAATCAACACCGCTTCAGCACGGTAAGCGCTACTGTGCGCGAAGGGCTACCGGGGCTGGCGCAACCGTTTGAAAACACCATGCTTCAGCGTCGCACAGGGTTTCTCATAATCCCTTGGTCCTTGGTTCGAATCCAAGCGGGCCCAGTCCAAATCAGCCAGTAGTGCTCACACGCTCTCCGCTGTGCCTATCCCCGCAGCAACACACTGCGACCACGCGGCTGCCAAGGTCGGCCACTGTGAAAAGGGTAGCCCTCGCTGCCACACCGATCTTTTCCACTGTGGAGCCCGAGCCCCGCTACGGCAGCACACTGGCGAGCCTCAAGTCCGCTCCACCCACTGTCATACATCTACGCGATGGCGAGGTGGTTTTATACAGAAGAGCCGGTAGCCCCTATTGGCAAGTCCGCTACAAACTGCGAACCGGGGCTTGGGTGAGAGCAAGCACCGCCCAAGCCGCGTGATGTTGCCTATCGATTCGGCGGTAGGTAATGGAAAATTTGATAAGCTCAATTTTCCGGACGCCGAAAAGGCTGCCTTTCGGGTTCTATTGAAATAAACCGGAGACCTATATGGACACGTACGTGATTTGGGCGGGGGTCCTAGGCGCACTAAGCGCGGTATCTCTCCTGATTGGGTCCCTGATCGGAGTTACTGCCCGTCTACCGCGAACCGCCGTCGGCTTACTGGCTGCATTCGGTGCCGGGGCGTTGCTCTCGGCGCTAGCGATCGAGTTGGTAGCGCCGACGATCGCAGGCTTTACCGAGGCAACTACGGAGGCGGAAAGGCTGCGCGAGTCAGGCCACTTTCTCGCGCTAATCGTCGGATGTGCGGTGGGTGGGGTGATCTTCGTCCTTCTTGACCAGATCGTAAATGCGAAGGGTGGCTATCTACGTAAGACGGCCTACGTGATGTCTAAAGTCGCTATCGAGCGGAAGGCATTTCACAAGAGAGCGCTCGCCGAAATCATGCATGTGCCGGTGTTCTTCAATATACCTCCTGACAAGATGGCTATTGTCCTTAATTACTTGCGCCCGAGATTTTTCACCGCAGGGGAGTCTATTTTCGGCCGCGGGGAGGCTTCACATGGTCTATACGTGGTCCGCAAAGGTACGCTGGAAATTCATCATCCAGACCACGAAAAGCCGATCGAGCTCGGTCACGGTGAGATCGTGGGCGAGATATCCCTCGTGTCACATAGACCATATAGTGCTGACTGCGAGGCGAAAACTAACGTCGAGCTGATGCTGCTTACACCGGAGGATTTTGAAAGTGTTCGTAAGCAGATTCCGGAGCTCGAGCGGCAACTTCGAACACTGGCTGCAACACGGCTAGAAGAGGACAAACATGCGGCAGAGCTCAACACGCTGGAGAAGCAGCGGTGGGCGGCTCTCGCCATTAATGCTATTCATCACGGGGCACAGATGCCTACCCGCGAGGAGCTCGGAGCTCGTCATGCCGAGCACCAGAACGCGGCCTTCGCGATCTGGCTCGGCATCCTCCTTGATGGAATACCAGAGAGCTTCATCATCGGTAGCACGATGATCGCCGCTGTCTCAGCGATCACCCTGTCCGGTGGTGAGGCTACATTCTGGTCGGTTCTGCCTTACACCTTAATCGCAGGACTTTTTCTCTCCAACCTTCCTGAGGCACTCTCCAGCTCACAGCAGATGAGGCTTCAAGGCATGTCGGTGACGAAAATCTTAGTGCTATGGGGATCGCTCGTTGTGATGACCGGTGTCGGTGCTGCAGTCGGCGCCTCGCTAAGTGAGCATATCGATCACGGCACGCTGATCTTTGTGGAGGGCATTGCTGCTGGTGCCATGCTGACCATGATTTGCGCTGCAATGCTCCCCGAGGCTGCCCATCTCGCGAACCCTAACCTCGTAGGGCTTTCCACTCTTTTTGGTTTTTTATGCTCGATTTTATTCAAGCTTCTTGAGTAATCGGCTGATCTCTTTGGCTGTTGTTAAAAACAGATTCCTCCCTTCGGGTATCTTTCCTTAGTTGACGTACATTGTGCCGAGGGTGTGACACATCGGCGTCTTATTTTTGAGCGAGTGGCGCTATGAGGAGAAATAGATGCGACGGCCCTTGCTACTCGGTCTGCTCATCCCGGTAATCGCCAACGCGGCTCCCCCACCGCAGCCAATACCCCGCGCAGGCGCAGCTCAGACCGTTCTATGATCCCGCTTCGGAGCGAACCAAGACATGATCGGACTCACGCTCGCTTTCTCGCCGTCGCCGCCGCAATTTAGCAACGGAGGCGTCGACGCGGCGATCGATGCCGCTGTCAAGCCGATCGCCGACGTCGTGTCGTCGGTCATCTTCTTCTCGATCCAGGTCGGCGACACGCCCGTGCAGCTCGTCGTCGTCTGGCTCATGGTGGCGGCCACGTTCTTCACATTCTACTTTCGGTTCATCAATCTGCGTGGCTTCACGGAGAGCCTGCGCATCGTCACGGGCAAGCGGGACCGCGAGGGTGGACCCGGCGAGGTATCGCACTTCCAGGCCTTGACCGCGGCCGTTTCGGGAACCGTGGGCGTCGGGAACGTCGCGCACGTCGCAATCGCCGTCTCGATCGGCGGCCCAGGCGCGGCGTTCTGGTTGTTCGTGGCCGGTTTTCTCGGCATGTCGTCGAAATTCGTTGAGTGCACGCTCGGCGTCAAGTACCGGCAGCAGAACGCCGATGGCACAGTTTCCGGCGGCCCGATGTTCTACCTCGACCGCGGCCTGGCCGAGCGCGGCTGGCCACGTTTCGGCAAGCTGCTCGCGCGCTTCTACGCCCTCTGCATCATTCTGGGTTGCCTCGGCGTCGGCTGCATGTTCCAGTCGAACCAGGCGTTCGTACAATTCGTCACGGCGACCGGCGGCGAGCGCAGCCTTGCAGTCGGCAGCGGCTGGGCCTTCGGCATCGGGCTCGCGGTGCTGACCGCGCTCGTCATCATCGGCGGTATCAAAAGCATCGGCCGTGTGACCGCGGCGCTCGTTCCCGTCATGGCCCTGCTTTACATCGGCATGGCGCTCGTCGTCATCGGCGCGCACTACGAACGAATTCCGTGGGCCATTCAGGCGATCGTGAGCCAGGCGTTCTCTCCGGAGGGCGTGACCGGCGGCGCCTTCGCGGTTGCGATGCTGGGGTTTCGCCGTGCGGCCTTCTCGAACGAAGCCGGCATCGGATCGGCGGCGATCGCACACTCGGCGGTCCGGACGCAGAAACCCGTTACCCAAGGCTTCGTCGCGCTGCTCGAGCCCTTCATCGACACCATGGTGATCTGCATGCTGACGGCGTTGATCATCGTCGTCGCAGGAGATCCGGGCGCGCACGGGACCGGCGTCGCGGCGGGAGTCGAGATGACCTCCAAGGTCGTCGGCGGAGTCGTGTCCTGGTTCCCGAGCCTCCTTACCGTCGTGATCTTCCTGTTCGCGTACTCGACGCTGATCTCATGGTCGTACTACGGCCTGGCGGGCAGCGTCTATCTGTTCGGACCTGGGCGCAGCGTCAAGTTCACGTTCAACCTGATCTTCTGCGTCTTCGTCGTGATCGGCAGTTCGGCACAGCTCAGCTCGATCCTCGACTTCTCGGACTCCATGGTGTTCGCGATGGCGTTTGCGAACATCATTGGCCTCTACATGCTGGCGCCGGTCGTCAAGCGTGAGCTCGACGAGTACTGGTCGCAGCGAGCCTCGCCGTGAGACCCGGAGCGCCTCGCTTGCACGGGACCAGATTCTGGACCCTCGGCGCACAGCTGGCCTGCGCGCTGTGCATCGTCGCGATGGGTTTGGACACAACGCTCGCAGCGGAGTCGCCGCTGCGCATCTACACGGCGAAGTCCATCGTCACGATGGACGCGAGCCAGCCGCGCGCGAACGCGGTCGCTGTCGCGGATGGCCTCATCGTCGGAGTCGGCGACCTGGGTTCCCTGCGCGGCTGGATGGAGGCGCGCCCCTACGAGATCGATCGCCGCTTCGAGAACAAGATTCTCGTCCCGGGCTTCATCGACAATCACGTGCATCTACTTCTCGCGGCAATCCTGCTGAACACGCATTGGATCTCGCCGCACGAATGGCAGGGAATGGGCTTGCAGATTCCCGCAACCCGCGGCCGCAACGCCTACCTCGCGAAGTTGCGCGAGGGTCTCTCGCGACCATCACGACGCGACGAGCCTTTCGTGACCTGGGGCTACTTCGAAGCATGGCACGGCGTGATCCGCCGGGCCGATCTCGACCGGATCTCGGCGACGCGTCCGATCGTGCTCTGGCAGCGCTCCTTCCACGAGATCGTCTGCAACACCGCGGCGCTGCGCTGGCTCGGCGTCGATCCAGATCGCACGTCGTCACCGCCGGACTCCGACATCTCGAAGGGCGTGTTCGCCGAACGCGGACTGATGACGGTGCTCAAACCCCTGACGACGTACTACCTTGATGCGGAGCGCCTCGCTCGCGGAACGCGGCAGTACACGTCGCTCGTGCATCGCGGTGGCGCCACGACGGTTGCAGACATGGGCATTGGTGGTTACATCGGGCTTGCCGAAGATGCTGCCGTGCTGCGCGCGGCCTGGGACAACGATGCGACCCCATTCCGGGCCGTGCTCGTCCCGACGCCGCTCGGCCTGATCGGCCACCGCGGGCTCGATGCGGCAGTCGAGGACATCGAACGGTTCTCGCGGCAAGACTTTAGACGCCTGCGCGTCGGCCGGCACGTCAAGCTTCTCGCTGATGGCGCCTTCTTCGCCCAGTCCATGATGATGCGACCGCCCGGCTATACCGACGGGCATGAGGGCAAATGGCTGATGCCACCCGAGCAGTTGTCCGCAGCAGCCGAGGCGTTCTGGAGGCGCGGCTTCCAGTTGCACGTGCACGTCAACGGTGATGCCGGCGTGCAGGTCGTACTCGATTTGCTCGATCGACTGCAGAATCTCGTTCCGCGGCCCGATCATCGGTTCACGCTGCATCACGTCGGTTTCGCGACCAACGATCAGCTGCGTCGCGGCGCCCGTCTCGGCACGGTCATATCAGCCCAGCCGTACTATCTCTGGGCGCTCGCGGACATCTACTCGATGCGCGGACTCGGCGGCGATCGCGCCTCGCAGATGTCGCGGATCGGTTCGATGGTGCGCAGCGGCATCCCGACGTCGCTGCATTCCGACTTCACGATGGCGCCCGCCTCACCCCTCACGCTCGCCTGGGTCGCCGTGAATCGTACGACTTCGGAGGGCACACTCATGGCAGCTGAGGAGCGCATCAGCGTCGAGCAGGCGCTGCGCACCATCACGATCGATGCGGCGTTCGCACTGCGTCTGGAGGACGAGATCGGGAGCATCGTCGCGGGCAAGAGTGCCGACTTCACGGTCCTCGAACAGGATCCCTTCGAAGTGCCCCCAGCGGCACTCAAGGACATCCCGGTCTGGGGCACGGTCTTTCGCGGCGAGGTCTTTCCCGCGCCGAAGTCAACTGACGAGGGCGGGCGTCAGCGCTGATCGCGCGTAATGATCGGCTTCCGGTTCAACTTCCAGGTTCGGAGGGCAGGATGATGAGCAGAACGCTTCGCAGGCTGGCGCTGGCCGCCACCGCGTTTTCGCTGCCTGCCAATGCCCTGGCGGTTGTCGTCGGGAACGAAGACTACCTGCTGGACAATTTCCCGTCGCTGGGATCGGGAATCGCAACGGCAGGGCCGCCGCAGATGAGCATGCTCACGGTCAGGATCAAAAACTGAGCGGGGTGGTACCGCAGCGC
>Ga0194121_10000548_pt1 | contig 66408 bp, 16 predicted proteins | sample TA2MahCa50mmetaG_FD_148609 | JGI IMG/M metagenome (GOLD analysis project Ga0194121, IMG submission 148609) | Freshwater microbial communities from Lake Tanganyika, Tanzania - TA2015020 Mahale Deep Cast 50m | ecosystem: Environmental > Aquatic > Freshwater > Lake | place: Tanzania: Lake...
TCCCAAAACGCGCAGACCGCACTACGATGCTTGGCGGAATACCGGGACGAAAAAATGCGGCAGGAAAAACTTCTCCGTGGCCATTGGCAAAGTTGGGAATGTGAGATCCCTGAATGTATACTGTTTTTGCCAGTGGCATTAAGCGGCTCAGTGGTAAGTCCTGGCCACGCGGAAACCGTAGATGTCGTTACGGTTGGCCGGTAGGTAGGCGTTGCGGTTCGCCGAACGCACAAGCGACGCGTTGGTGTTGAACGACCCGCCACGAAGAACCCGGCTCTGGCCATTCTCCGGTCCAATCGGATCCGTGATCGATGCCGTGCTGCCATAATTGCCATACCAATCTTGGCACCACTCAAAGACGTTGCCGTGCATGTCGAACAAACCAAAACCGTTCGGCAATCGGCTGCCACACGGTTCCGTTCTGGATGCTCGATTCACCGAGTAACGGTCAAGAACCTTTTCATCGTCTCCAAAACAGAAGGTCGTGGTACTCGACGCGCGGCACGCATACTCCCATTCGGCTTCCGTCGGCAACCGATAACCATTCGCCCCAGGTATCGGTCGCCAGGCATCCGATTCCGTGTCCTTTCCCTGATAGTCCTTGTCCTTCTCCCCGGTTCGTTCAAATGCCGCGTCCAGCCCATCCCGCTTGCTCAACCAGTTGCAGAACATGGCCGCATCACTCCAGCTGACTTGCTGGACCGGGTGCTCGGCGGTGGGACTGAAACTCTTGTTCGCACCTTCCCACTTTTGCGGCTTTTCGGAGGCCGGGTAACCGGCATCGTCCATGAATTGCTGAAACAGCCCCACCGATATCTCCCGATCAGACAGCAGAAAAGAACGCGTCAGCGATACTTGTTGTTCCCCGGTGTTCTGTTGCTTTTCGTCCTTGCGTACAAAGCTCCCCGACGGCAATTGAAGCATCGTGAGCCCTACGGTGTTCACGTGCCACTGATGACCTTCGCTGAGCTGCTTCGTTTGCGAGAGGACTGGCAACTCGAACTTCCATTGCCGTAAGGCCCAGCCCGACGCGCTATGCAATGCCGCATCGCCGCTCGACGCATGCCAGTTCGACCACTGCGACTGCACCGCCTTCCGCTCCGTCTCCATGACCTGATCCGGCGAGATGCTGCCGATGCCCAGGCACAGGGCCGATTGAAGCCCAGCATCGGGCGACGGTAACGATTGTTCCAGAAGACGCGACGGACTGCCGTGCCATTTGCCAAGCGTCTCGATGAACGTCGTTCGTTGAATCGGATCAGGACGCTGTGCGCATGCCTCTACGGCCAAAGATGAATCCCCCAAGTGCAACGCCACGATGGTGATCTTCGACTTGCGAGTCCAGTCCTGTGCCTCCGCTGCGACGTCCGCAGTCTTGTTTAACATCGCGAGGGCCGCTTCGCGATCCTTGCCCAGAGCCGTGACCAGATTGTCGACTTCATCCGCCGCGCAGTCCTTGATCTGATTCACCAGGAAATTGACCGGCGCTTCGCCAAAGTGGGCCAGGGCATAGGCCAGGGCCAGCTTCCGGCTGTCCGTGCTGGATTCAAACTGCTCGCGGAGTTCCGTCAGCAACATCGTGGAGGGATAGTCCGAGAAACTCTCCAACGGTGGCAGCAGGATTCCTCGACTGCTGTTGAGTGACGCCACGGCCGTGTGCAACCGCTCAGCGAGCGTGCGTTGACGGACGGTATGGACGCTCCAGATCACGCTGACCGTAACGACAAGAGTTGCCAGCAGTCCGCCACCCCAGCGCAGGCCGTGCACGCGCGCCGCCCTGGCCATCATCTTGCGCTGAGGTTCCGTCCAGTTCTGGCGAGCAGTCAGGCCGACAATCGACAGGTATTCCCACCAGGACACCAGATGGCGGTTTTCCGGCTTCGCATTCCAAAGCGACGATCGCTCGGCAAGCCGCAATTCGGCACGGCCCCGCCGGGTCTCTCTCTGCTTCCGCGTCAGCCACTCCCGCAACGACGGCACCAGGTAGTCATGCGTCAACTGGTAGTACTTTGCCCCGACATCGCGTCGTGCGACTGAGTCCCCTTCAGTTTCCGACCCTTCGGGATCCGTAGGGGTGATCAGCCGGATTTCCCTGTCGAGGATCCGGATCAGATCGTCGAAATCGCGTTGATGATGCGAGTAACCGGAAGCTTCCAGCAATTCAGCCTGCGACTTCATCTGGCCCTTGATGTCGGTGCCCGATTCGGGAAGCAGGGACTTGAGCACGGCACGAGCCGCTTTTTGGTGAAGCCGGTGCTTCGGGTGCGCTGTGGTTGCCGAAAACGTTTCTTCGAGAAATGTCAGGCCGATACCAGCAGTGCCGCCAACTTCCTCAAGAGACGCTGAAGTCCATGGTCGTCCCTTCATCATGTCGGCAAACAGGGCCAGGCGAACGCAGATCACTTTCCCATCCTCTGCCAGGCCTTTCACCGACTGAGCAACAAACTCCCTGTGTTCCGACTTCGTGGCATCCTGGTTCTCGGGTAACACCCCAAAGGCGCGACCAAAGGCAACGAGCACCTTTTCCGCGTGGCGTATCGGGAACAGGTCCGCCAACGCTGTGTTGTGACCTTGGAGCAGTTCGACTTCCAGGGCAACCATAAATCGTGTCGCTGCCAACCAGAAGTCATCGCGCACCATGACGATGCACTGCACCCGTCCCCCATCGCACTGCCGCAGCGCCGGGACCAGTTCCGTGTTCTCTTCCTCCTTCTTCGCATGCAGCCACTGCTCAAACTGGTCGAGTACGATCAGCACTTTCTTGCCGTGCGGTATCCCCTGTCCCCGCCGCAGAGTGGCCAGCGATTCTTTCAGATTCAGGTTAGTTTCCAGGGTGGGGCAGTGCTTTCGCAGTCCATGCAGCAACCGCGTTTCCGTTTCATTCGGCGTGGCCTCGACGTAGACGCTGATCATCGACTCCGACAGCCGAGGCAACAAGCCCGCCTTGACCAGCGACGATTTGCCACAGCCCGATGGGCCGTAGATCAGCCCCACGGAAAACGTCTTGTCGGGATCGGGTTCTTCGATCCGTGTCTTCCAGAAGCGGATGCTGTCCGGCAGGCCGTCCCGGTCGCGGGGACCGGGTAAAAGCTCAAGAAAGAAATCGGCGTCGTGCTCATCGAACGACCGCAGGCCCTTGGGAACTATCTTCAACGGCTGATTGTCGGAGGAGCAGCCGGGACCCTGCCCTGTAATCGATCCGCTTTTCGTGGAGCCTGGCGTCGCGACAATCGTCCTGGCCGAATCGGGCTTGGCTGAGTTTTCTGCAGGAACTGAGTTAGCCACGCTGACTGTTCCCTCGGCCTCCGCAGCGGCCAGGAAGTGCCGCAGATCGTCGGTCAGATCGTGAGCGCTGGAATAGCGGTCGCTAGCCCGCTTGGCGATCGCCTTCTGGCAGATCCGATCCAGTTCCTTGGGAATTGTCTCGTCATACTGCCGCAGCGGTCGCGCCTCGTGCGTGGTGACCTGCTCCAGAATCTCGGTCTGCGTCTCGCCTCGGAACGGCCTGCGTCCGCTCAGCATTTCGTACAGCATCACGCCCAGGCTGAAGATATCACTACGACCGTCCACGCGGTGGCCTTCGCCCCGCGCCTGTTCGGGGCTCATGTACGCCGGAGTGCCCGCATACCGCGGCCCTTTGCCAATCTGTTCTTCACGCAGCGCCAGCCCGAAGTCGACGACGAACGGCTTGCCATTCTTGTCGAGCAGAATATTTCCGGGTTTGATATCGCGATGCACCAGGCCCTGCTTGTGTGCGTATTGAAGTGCGTCCGCGATCGTAGCGACCAATTCCACGGCTTGGCGATATGGGAAGGGCGACTGTCGCAACCGTTCCGCCAGATTCTGGCCTTCGACATATTTCGAGACAACAAAGCAGGGAAACTCAGCAGAGTTGCCCACATCATAGACCGGAACAATATGGGGATGATCGAGACTGGCGACGGTCCGAGCTTCGGCCAAATATAATTCCGCGTCTGCCGGCTTGTACACCAACCGGGCGTGTGGCACTTTGACCGCGACCGAGCGATTCAGCTGTTCGTCGTGCGCCAGATAGACTAGTCCGAACCCACCCCGGCCCAAGACCTTCTCGACCCGATAACGGCCGATCCAGTTCGGCATCGCTTCCGGCGCTGTGTCGATTGGTCTCTTTTCAGCGAGATCTGCCGTTACGTCAATCGAATCGTTGTCGGACATTAAACGAAGACACGGATCCTGGTGATCGAATTCTAGGAGATCATGAGGAACGATTGTAGCTCGTGCCCCCGCCGGAAACACTCTAGCTTCGACGTCCATTTTCGGCACAAACCGGACATCAAGTCTAGCGGACTGAAGTTCTAACGATCAGTGATTCCCGTGCTGTCGGAAGCTCGCTGGGTCGTCGATTGCTGGCGGCTCGATTACAATCACCGCCGACCACATAGTGCGTTAGACTACCAGACCCCGGCGGAGTTCGCCGCTCGCTTTACCCCAGATCCTCTCATTCAGAGTGGTACATAGATCGGGGGAAGGTCACCACCATTTCGCGAGCACTCGTTTGACCTTCACTACCTCGGTTGACGTCGCAGGTGTTGTCGGACGCCCGGAGGCAAGCCACTCACAAATCAGCCGGTCGTACTCGAGCTTGCTTGCTTTTGAACCGAAGGACCCAAGTAATGATCGCGCGAAGCAATCGTCACCACAGCTTGACCCGTCGCTCTGTGCTTGCGGTATCGGGGGACTTGTCGATTGAGTTTTGGCATGCGAGCTGGCTCCTGGGATGCGTAAAACGGTAAATACCGTTTTGCGCTTCGGGAAAACAGCCGCACTGCCAACCGCTGGCAGGTAATCTAAGTTCCGATTTCGGCGAGATTTACGGTCGAGTGGGCGGTGAGGGACTCGAACCCCCGACATCCACGGTGTAAACGTGGCGCTCTAGCCAACTGAGCTAACCGCCCGCTGTTTTGGCTGATCCAGGTTGGGCAACTGATCGTAATCGGGTTGGGCGGCAAGTGTCAATGGACCGGGTGCGCGGCTTGACTATAATCGGGCATCGCCGATCCCTTCCGTTATTCCAACCTGACTGAGCGCAATGGTTGTTCTCTTCGCTTTGACCCTCACCGCGCACCTGCTGTGCGTCAACCTGGCGTCCGCGGGGCCACTTGTCTCGATTTATGCCGATTTCCTTGACAAGCGTGGTCGCCCCGGCGCCGCGCGGGCCGGTTGTTTTCTTAATCAGGCCTCTTTGCAAGCGTTGCTTTTTGGCACCGTGATCGGCGTTCTGCTGGGAGTGCTCCGCTGGGATGCGGTGTACTCGGGAACAGTACAGCGGCTCTGGTATAAGATCCATTTCGGAATCTGGGAATGGGCGTTCTCGCTCGTGCTGCTTGCGATCAACTTGCGACTGTGGCGTGAGTCGAATCCTGTGCGATCGAGCCGCCGTTGGGTACGTTCGCTTTTCTCCTTACTGGCGGGCACCAATCTGCTCTACCATTTCCCGCCGCTGCTGTTCGTGCTTTCCGACCTGGTGCGGCGCGCGGAAACGGACGGCGCTCCGCTGGGAGCGGCGGGGTTCCGACAGCGAATGCTGCAGCCTTTCGTTCTTTCCCAGACCGTCCATTTCTGGCTTGCGTCGTTCGCCGTAACGGGAGTTGTCCTGGCTGTCTGGTCGGCGCGACGAGGCGGCCAATCAGAGGACAGCAGCGCGTGGGCCAGGCGGGGCGGACGCCTGGCGCTTGCCGTTTCCCTGGCCCAGATACCGGTCGGCATCTGGTTGCTGGTATCCACCCCCTCCTTGACGATGGCTCGGTTCCTCGGCGCCGATCCGGTCAGCACAATCGCGTTCGCGTCGGCAGTGCTTTTCGCGATGCATCTGCTGCATCGACTGGCGAACCTGGCCCTGGGCGAATCACATCCTCGTTCGATCGCGATCGCCGCCGCCTCCCTGGTGATCGTCGTCTTCCTGATGACGCTGGGCCTGCAGTTGGCGCAAATCCACGCCCCTTAGTGTCGCCGCATCCGCTACGACCACCATAATCGGCTGTTCCCGCGCGCCGAGACCTGCCCGCGGACAGATCCGCGCGCCGCGCTCGATTCCTGGCCTACATTTTCCCAGGAGATATCCAGGTGCTTGTGATCGTTGGTTGCATCGTCGTGATCGGCTCGGTGCTGGGCGGCTTCACCATCGCCGGTGGACATATCCACGCGCTGATCCACCCCTCCGAATTGCTGACCATCGGCGGCTCCGCGCTGGGCGCGCTGATCATCATGGCTCCGATGAAGGTCATCAAAGACCTGATCAAAGGCATCATCAGTACGATCAAAGGCTCGCCGTTCAACAAAGCGGCCTATGTCGAACTGCTGAAACTCATGTACCACCTGCTGCGGCTGGCGCGGCGTGACGGAATGCTGGCCCTGGAGGGACATATCCGGGACCCACACGCCAGCGAAATTTTCCAGAAATATCCCAAAGTCGCCAACAACCACCATGCCTCCACCTTCATCTGCGGAATGCTCGCGCCGCTGATGGACGCATCGATAACCCCTGAGCGGTTGAACGATCTCGCGGAGATCGAATTGCGATCGATGGAGGAAGAACACCATGCACCGATGAGCGTGCTGGCGAAAACGGCGGATAGAATGCCCGGGTTCGGAATCGTGGCGGCCGTGTTAGGCATCGTGATCACGATGGGTGCCATTGACGGCCCCGTCGAGGAAATCGGACACAAAGTCGGTGCCGCCCTCGTCGGTACCTTTCTGGGGATTCTCCTGTCGTATGGATTTCTGGCGCCGCTGGTCGTGAATATGGAATTTCTCGGACACGCCGAGTTGGCGTTCTTCCGAGCCATCGCCAAGATCGTCGACGGATTCGCCCAAAGCCTGCCGCCCAAGGTCGTCATTGAGGTCGCGCGACGTGGAATGCCCAGCGAGGTGCGGCCCACCGAACAAGAACTCGAAGAACTATTCAAGGCGGTAGAGTCAAGTTAGGCATCGATTGAGTCGGGCGCGCCCACGGGCCCACAAGCGGAAAACGGAGCAGGACTATGGCTGGCGGTGGCGGCGCCTGGAAAGTCGCGTATGCGGACTTCGTAACCGCGATGATGGCGTTCTTCATGGTGATGTGGCTCGTTGCGCAAAACGCCAAAGTCCGCGAAACGATCGCCGAACACTTCCGCGAACCCGATCCGTTCAGCGTTTTTGACTCGTCCAAATCGGGCAACTCCGCCGGACGCGATAAACGCGGCAAGAAGCCGTACGCCAAATCCGTCGGCAGCAGCCAGACCCCGACGCTCGACCCCAGCAGCAGCAAGAACGCTCGCCTGGGCACCCAGCGCCAGTCCGACGCCTCGGGCGTCTCCTTCCTGGTAAACTTCCCCGAAGACCAGGCTCAACTCGACGACGCAACGAAGAATTCAATCGACCGGTTCCTCGGACAGGTCCTCGGCAAATCGTTCAAACTGGAAATCCGGGGCCATTGGTCACGCCGGCCCCTGCCCGAGGAGTGCCCGTTCAAAGATCACTGGGAACTCTGCTATCAACGATGCCAGGCCGTACGCGAATATCTCGTGGAAAAAGGCGTAGAGCCCGAACGACTGCGGATCAGTCAGGCCGGCATCTATGAGCCCCGCTCCATCCGCGCCGACGCCAAATGGGAGGCCGCCAATGCGCGCGTCGAAGTCACCATGCTGGCCGAGGTCGCGGAAGACCTCAAAGGCGTGCCGCAAGAACGTAATGCGCTCTATACCGAACAGGCCCATGAAGGCGGGTGAAGACGGGTTACGGGGAACGGTGGCGCGCGCTGACGTGTCGACTGTTCATTACCATAAACACTGCTCCCCGCTCTCTGTTCCCTGCTCCGTTCAACCTGTAACCTATATCCTGTGCCCCGTATCCCCTCGTAACCCGTAACCCGACATGATCACTTTGACTGCCACACTTGCTTTGACTTTGTCAGCGCCGGTCGCAACCGCCAATCCGGCGTTGCAAGGCTATTTGAACCATGAGTCGCTGACGCAGCAGCTGGTGGAGTTGGACCAATCCGAACTTGTGACGCTGCAGTCGATTGGCAAGTCACATGGCGGTCGCAACATCTGGCTGCTGACCGTCGGTCAGGGGACAGGGCCGGCGATCGCTGTGGTTGGTAATCTCCAAGCTGGCCATCTGGCCGGTGGCGAAATCTGTCTGAGGATGGCGCAGAAGCTCGTGGCGCTGTCGGCTCATGACGAGATGGTTCGCAAGCTGCTTTCGGAACGGACGTTCTATTTCCTGCCGCGTCCGGATCCGGACGCGTGCGAAAAGTCGTTCATCGGACCGTGGCGCCTGCCTGCCGGCAACGGACGGCGCACGGACGACGATCGCGATTTTCAATTCGGAGAAGATCCCCCCGAAGATCTGGACGGCGATGGGTGGATCACGTCGATGCGGATTGAGGATGAAACGGGTGGCTTTATTCCGCATCCGGAAGATCCGCGGTTGATGATCAGCGCGGATCGCAACAAGAACGAACGCGGAATGTATCGAATCCTGGTCGAGGGCATCGACAACGACCGGGACGAGTCGTGGAATGAGGATGCCGGGGACGGAGTTGGACTGGATCGGAATTTTCCGTTCCGCTTTCAGCCGTTTGAGCCTCACCACGGCCCGAATGCGGTTTCCGAACCTGAAAGCCGTGCGATCGCCGACTTCTTCCACGACCGCACGAATATTGCGATCGTTCTAAGTTTCAGTCCGGAAGAGAACCTGCTGAATCCCTGGAAACCGAACGCGGACCGGGAACGGCAGCGGATCAAGTCCGCTGTTCTCGGCGCAGATGCACCTGGCCTGGAGTACATTTCCAACGACTATAAGCAGAAACTGGGTTCGACGGAGGGGCCGGCGGGAACGGACAACCGGGGCACGTTTGCGAGCTGGATCTATTTTCACTTGGGGAAATGGAGTTTGTCGGCGCGAGGCTGGTCGGTTCCCAAGGTGGAACTTCTCCCCGACGAAAAGGCCGCGAGCGACAAACGAGGCGCGGACGAGTGGAATGCGCTGCGCTGGCTCGCGAAGCAGGAGCGGGACGGGTTCGCTCCCTGGAAGCGGATCGACCATCCTGATTTTCCCAACCGCAAAGTGGAAGTGGGCGGCTTCCGTCCCTTCTATCTGCTGAATCCTCCAGCGAATCAACTCGATGGGATCGCCGAAAAGCATGCGCAATTCCTGATCGGACTGCCGGCGCTGATGGCGCGGTTGGCGATTGCGGAGACGCGCGTGGAGGTTCTGGGAGGTAACGTCGTGCGGGTCACCGCGAAGAGCGTGAATCGCGGATTCCTGGCCGCGATGCCGGAGATGGGGCAAGTCAACGGCCAGCCGATTCAGTTGCAGATCGAGCTGCACGCGCCCGAACAGACCGTTTTTCTGCGCGGTTCGAAGCGGCAACGCGTGCCACGACTGACGGGCAACGGAGGCAGTCATGAAACGAGTTGGCTGATCCGGCTTCCGAACGCGGAGCCCGTCAAGCTGTCGATCGATCTGGCGGCGCCGACGGTCGACACCAGCCGCGCTGAAATTGAAATCAAACCATCGTCGTGAGCGCGGGGGCTCGCGCCCAAGCTTGCTTGTTGACGATCCCTGGTCCCTGGAGAAATTTCCGCCATGTATTCGAAGCGAATCGCCGAAACGTTGTCCGGCAGGCTCCACGCGATACCAGGCCAACTCGCGACCGTCGTCCTCGTATTGACCGCCGTCGGCATCGTCCATGCCGAGGGGGAAAAGCAGGTCTATCGCCCCGTCGGCGCTCCGACAGCGCCCAAAGTCCCCGCGCAGTGGAACCGCTACCACGATTACTCGGAATCCGCCAAACTATTCGCCGATCTGGCGGCGGCCCATCCCGAATATGCGCGCCTGGTCAGCCTCGGCAAGTCGTATGGCGGCCGCGACATGTGGGTCATGACCGTGAGTGATTTCTCCGCCTCGGACGATCGCCGCAAGCCGGGGTTCTGGATTGATGGCGCGATCCACGCCAACGAGATCCAGGCCACCGAAGTGGTTCTCTATACCGCGTGGTATCTGCTGGAGATGCGCCCGGAGAGTCCGCAGATCCAACAGTTGCTGCGGGAACGGGTCTTCTACCTGATGCCGATGATGAGCCCCGATTCCCGTGACGCCCATTTCTACGAAGCCAACAGTACCAATTCACCCCGCACGGGACAACGGCCGGTGGACGACGATCAGGACGGCCGCGTGGATGAGGATGGTCCCGACGACATCAATGGCGATGGCCATATCTCCACGATGCGCGTCAAAGACCCGCACGGCCGCTGGAAATCCCACCCCGACTTTCCCAATCTGATGGTGCCGGTGAAAGAGGGTGAGAAAGGCCAATACAGTCTGCTCGGGGCGGAAGGCATCGACAACGACGGCGACGGCCAGGTCAACGAAGATGGCGACGGATCGTACGACCCGAACCGCGACTGGGGATGGATGTGGCAACCCGAATACGTGCAACGGGGCGCTTATCGATACCCATTCTCGATCCTGGAGAACAGGCTGGTCGCAGACTTCATTGTCGACCACCCGAATATCGTCGGCGCTCAGTCGTATCACAATTCCGGCGGAATGATCCTGCGTGGCCCCGGCTCGAAGGAAGACGCTTTCGACGCGGCTGATCTGCGGGTGTACGACGCCATCGGCAAGCGCGGCGAACAGTTGCTCCCTGGCTACCGCTACATCAATATCGCCAATGACCTGTATGAGGTCTGGGGCGGCGAGGTCGACTGGCTGCACCAGGCGCGGGGCGTATTTACCTTCACTAATGAGCTGTTCACCCCTTTCAATTACTTCCGCTCGACCGGACACGAAGGATTCTTTGGGTCGAATGAAGTACAACACGCGTTCGACCGCTATCTGCTGCTTGGCGATGGCTCGATCCCGTGGCGGGAATTCGATCATCCAACGTTCGGCAAAATCGAAATCGGCGGGTTCAAAAAGAACTGGGTGCGACAGCCTCCCGCGTTCCTGCTGGAGGAGGAATGCCATCGCAATATGGCTTTCACGCTTTACCATGCCGACGAACTTCCGCTCGTCAAGGTAACGTCGGCTCGTGCGATCATGCTTGCCGGCGATCTGCGCGAAATCACGGCCATCATCGAAAACCCGAAGATCACACCTACGCATTCGGTGGCGGACGTCCGTGGAAAAATCACGCCTCCCGACCTGGTTACCGTGTCGGGAGCGGAGCTTCAAGTGCTGTCGGGAATGAGTTCCAACGAGGCGTTTTTCCAGCAGCCTAGCGAGACGAAGAGAAACCCCCACCAGATCAAGCTCGACAGCATTCCTGGGCACGGGCTGATCTACGTCCGTTGGCTGGTTCGCGGCGCCGGTCCCTATCGCATCACTGTGGAAACAGTGAAAGGTGGTCAACACGAACTGACCGTCGAATGAAACCGGCGGGCCGGAGCGCCACCAACAACGGCTTGCGACGAACGTGATTACCGGACAGTACCTGGCAAAGGGTCAGTCAACGTCGCGTGACTGGCGTTGAATCCGCCGCCGTCCAGATCGACAAAGATCGGATTTGCCACGGCAATGGGAGCATAATCGCCATAGGTCGGCCCCATGACGCGGGAGAGCTTGAGTCCCTCCCCCATCGCCGCCGCGATGATATGCGCATCTTTCTTCAATTGCAGCCGCATCGTGTGATCAAACTTGACGACGTCATCTCCGAAAAAATCGGGAGTCGTTCGGCGCGTGAAATTCAGTTCGGGGTGAGGCTCTCCATTCACGAAAATCTGGATGCGATTCACGTCCAGCCAGTTCGCGCATTGGACGCGCACGCGGATCAGCAGACCACCACCTGGGATTTCCACCTGCTCACCAGGCCCGAAACTTCGCTGCGTATCGGTCGCGTTGCACAGAGTGATCTCCAGGAACGGTCCTGTAGTCATCACGATCTTTCCCGCCTCGCAAGCCCGCACGATCTCCAGCGTATCGATCCTGGCCTGGTCGTCCGTCGAACAGCGGACGTAGTTTCGCATCCATCCCGATCCGTGGAAGTTGTAATGCGCATCGGTGTTGACGACGGCCGGAACGCGGATCCCCTGGTTCAACAACTGCAGCCAATGATGAATTCTACGGTCCCCCGGCTTGCCGTTGACCGGTTCATTGAAAAGGTAGTGCAGAGGATGCACTTCGATCACATCCATTGCGGCAAACATGCCGCGAAATCCGTCGTCCGGAGTGCCGTCCAGCTCTTTGTCACCGAACATCTGGACGAGGTTCGGGTGATTGCACTGCACCAGCTTTTCGCTGCCGCCGTCCCACATTGCCAGCCTCTGGATCTGTCGAACGGGATCGGCGTCCGACTGAGGACCGCCACCGTCCTGTTGGCGGGGCGTCAGACGCAGCGGGAAGGCGTTCTGATGATTCAACGGAAGGGGCGATCCTGTCAATTCGATGCCGCTGCAGGTTCCCATTTTCGACACCGCGTTCAGTCGCTGCAGATGTGGCAAGTAGGAGTCGATGCGATTGTGTTCCGTGCAGGGTGCGAACTCCACGTTTTCCGCAAGCAGGTTGAGAACCCTGCCAAGCTGGCTGCTGACATTGTCGCCCGAGGGACTGGAGTGACTATGGAAATCGGTGCTGACCCAGCCGGGGGTTACCACGGAGCGCACGAGCACCGCTTGCAGCGCGGCTTCCTTTCCGGCGGCGACCTCGAGCGTCTTCTGGACCACGTCAAACTCCGGCCCGTGACTGATCAGCACGTCGTAGATGCCGGGGGCGATCTCGGTCCGGAAATCGCCATCGGCGGTATAGATCAGATTCAAGACACCGAAGTCATCCGTTTCCGGCCCGAAGAAAGGCAGCAGCTTGTCGGGAGCGAATTTTCCGTCCTTCGTGCGGGGCCAGTCTTCGACGTCGCGCAACGGACGGAAAGCGATCTTGCAGGCGATCGGGGCGCCCGACAGGCTTCGGACTTTACCAACGACGTATCCGCAGGGCTCCATCGTCGCGGTGATTGGTCCAGGCTGCCCTGGCGACAGGGCGACGGTCAGCGGCGGGCGTGACGATGATTCAATCCGCGCCGTGGCGGTCTCCGAAAACAGGTCGAAAGCAATCCTGCCCCGAGCATCGGTTCGACCTGATCCGATTTCCGCGTCCCCCTCCTTGACTGTTACCTTCGCGTTCACGACAGCACCGGAAGGGTCCTGAACCAGTAGCTCGACGGGCCCGCTTGGCAACCCGTTCACGCGACCAACCAGGGAACGCAACTGCAAAAGATTCGCGCTGGGGAAGAACCGTCGCCGCACGGTCAGCATGAAATGCGCCGGAATCGAAACCGAGTTGGAACCATCCTGCGTCAGCTTGAGAACTTTGTCGTTGACAATCGTTCGTCCCTCGACCAGCACACCGTAGGCTTGCCGGTACCAATCGTCGTGCGCCCAGTAAGTGCCTGTCAACTTGTCGGTTCCGAATGTGAACGTCCGATCCGCGCGAATCGCATCGACAAGGTCCTCGCTCAGAGGCTCTTCGCTTTCGTTTTCATAATCGGTTTCGATCCGAACGAACGGTTCACCATCTGCCAGAATGTAGCGGTTGCAAATCTGTAGGACGCGTTGGGGCACGGTCGTCTGAAACTCGATGCTGAGCCGTCGGCCGCGTAGCGCGCCGTCAGGGACTGTTTGAGCGGGACCGTCGTCGACGAAGCAGCGAACTTTCGACGGATCGCTGAAGAGATAACGGCCTCCTGCCGGAAAATAAGCGCCCAACTGATCGTTCGACGGTTCCAGGCGGCTGCAATCGATGACGCAGCCGCCGACATTCTTGATCGACATGTTGGCATTTCGATGGGCCGCGGGCATCGCGATCACGACGGAAAGTTGATCGTTGCGCAAAACCAGGTCGCCAAAAATACAGTCGACTTCCTTGCCCTGGGGAGCGTACTGGTCCCAATTGTCGGCCGTCAGCCGCACCAACTCCGCAGCGCCGGCCTTTATTCCTAGCAGTAACATTACGAGCCCCAGTGAACCGATCGCGCGCATCAGCATGATTACGCTCCCTCGAGAATACAAAACCGTGTGCCGGGACCAATATTGCGGATTTGCCGCCCCAGTTCAACTCAGGTGAACTTAATTGGTGCCGCGGGGAATCGCACCGCTGCAGGGAGCGGCGGCGGCAGGAGTAATTGGTCGCTGGCGCGCGAGATCACCCGCTGCAACCTCGGCACGTCGCGCGCGTACAGGGTCGACAGCCCATCGCGATAAAGCTCGCACCACCCTTCCGAAGCCGCCAGTAACTGATCCCAGTTCGAATCGCACCTGACCAGCACCAGGTCGGCGCATCGGTCGTCGACACGATTGCCCGAGAGTCCGGTCACGGCGATCGGGTCCTCTTTTGGCGCGCCACCGAGGTCAGGCACCACCGTCAGGTCGTTCGGAAGGTGCCATTGCAGATAGGGGACCCAATCGGAGTGCGTCGACAAGGTGCCATGCAGATCCTCCCGAAGAATCACGCTCAGAGCTTGAAGCGGCACCGCCGTGTCCGGATTCGCGACGCTACCACGGTAGGCACCGACCTGCCAAGGTGCAATTCCGACCAGACAGCGATACAGTGGTTCGACGGTCATGAGCGTCAAGATCCAATGGATGAGTGTTACGCGTGCCAACAATGTCAGTCGACGCGCGGTTGCCTGGCGAGCCACGATTCCGCTGGCAGCGATCATTCCACGGTGAATCCGCCGACCGCCAAACGACACCACTCCCACGCCGACCAGCGCCGAACTGCCCGTCGCAATCAGCACCACCACGGTCACAAGCAGGCACAGCCACGGTGCCGATCGATCGCGGCTTCCGGACCGCGGCACAAACGACGCGACGAACGATGCACAAATTGGCAAAAAGTCGCTGAGCCCAAAACTTGAGATCCGTTGCATCGGCTGACAGATCTGGTCCAAGTCGCAGAGCCGTAATGTCGGCGGGCAGGAACCCCGGAAGACAAGCGGGATCCAGAGGACAGACCAACCGGCCAGCAATATGAATCCGAGCGTTGCCACCGGCCGAGCCACTGGGCGGCGCCCCGCGCAGGCCAAAGCTCCGATCGTGATGCCGTGCACGATCATCCCCAGCCACGCCATGCTGTCCGTGAGTCCCCAAACCATCGCAAGAATGAGTATCAAGCCCGCGGCGCGGCCATTTTCTCGTTCCAGGTAATACGACAGGAGGGTCGTGTACCAGGCGAAGAATGCCAACGTAATCAGCGGTTCGCCTATGGAGTGCAGTTGGCGCAGTAACGGATCAAGGGCCATAAGCAGCACCGCGAGCGTCGGCACGTTTCGCAGTCTCAAACGGCAAAGTGAACCGAACAGGGGAACCAAGGTTGCAGCGGCCAGTGCATTGCGGACCAGCACGATTCCAGAATCGCCGAAGAGTTGCCAGGCCATGCCAAAGATGCCGGAGGGCTGCCGCGCCAATAGCCAAAGCGATGGCGACGCCTCGGCCCAGCCACAGGACGCCGCCAGGAGCAGAAGAAGAATCCCACAAACCGCCGAATTTCCGACCCGCTCCACGGGCCGCGCAGCTGCGAAGGGGAAACGCATTATTGATTCGACGGCGAGCATGCCAGACTGTGGTCGTTAGCCACCGTGTCGGCGGCCTGCTTTTGAAGCACGACGCTGGCTGTGGAGCGTCTGGCCTGCGGATTCGCCGCCGCGACTGTGCCTGACGCTCGTGCCACACTGGAGGCGGAATCGGTCGTCATTGGCTGCGGGGAGCTCGAAGACGGCGGGGCATTTTGTCCGGCGTCGCGGGACTTCCTCGGAACACCAAGCAGTCCGTACTTCTTCATCTTCTTGTACAGGCCGACGCGGCTGATGCCCAACGCCTGGGCCGTGGCGGTGCGCCGAAAACCATGAGCCCGAAGCGCTTCCTGCAGGATTCCTTGTTCGGTGAACGCGACTTGTTCGAACAGCGAGTGGGGTACGGAGCCCGCTTCCTCCTCCAATTTGCGGTTCCTCGCAATATCGCGAAGTCCCGGCGCCAGATCGGCCGATGTCAGCTCGCCCTGTCGACAGAACAGAACCGCGCGCCGAATATGGTTCTTCAATTCAAGAATGTTCCCGGGCCAATCATGGCACTTGAGGTTGTCCAGAAACTCGGGCGCGATCCGGTCCACCTTCGCGCCGTGCGTCTGAGAAAATTCCCTGACGAAGCCGACGATGAGTGGCACGATATCGCGGGGACGCTCCCGCAACGGCAGTAGATGAAATTCAAGAACATTCAGTCGATAATAGAGGTCGGCGCGGAATTCCGATTTCTCCATCAGTCCCTTGAGATCGACATTCGAGGCGACGATGAGCCTGGCCAGACAGCGGCGAGGCGCCATGGTTCCCACCGGTTCGAATTCCCCGGTTTCGATCACCCGCAATAGTCGGGTCTGCAGGGCGGGAGAAAGAAGGTCGATCTCATCGAGCAATAGAGAGCCCGCTCCCGCCAGCTCCAACCGTGCAGTTCTCGCGCATTCGGGTCCGCTGATGTCGCCTCGCCCTCCGCCAAACAGTTCCATCTCAACCTGGTCCGCCGGAAACGAACCGCAGGCCACAGAATAAAATGGCTCGCGCCGACGCAGCGACAGCTCGTGGATCAGCCGCGCGATCGTTGTTTTTCCCGTACCCGTTTCGCCCACCAGTAAAAGCGTCACGTCGTGAGTCGCCATCATCACGAGCTGGTCGAGCACCGCGTGCATAGCGGGGGTGTGGCACTCGTAGGTCAATTCCCCCGCGCGAATCGTCCACGGCTGCGGACTCGGGGACTTTGCAATCGCATCGGCACGACCCTTGGCCAGAGCCAAGGCCTCGATCAATCCTTGAGCATCGTAGGGAGGTCCCCACCGACTGTGGATGTACTTATCGGCTTCCGCGGTCCAGTCCAGTTTCCACGTGGTATCTCCCATTTGGATGCACGGTACGGGAGCGGCGGACGCGACGCGCGACAGGTACTGGCATGGATCGTCCGCGACAAAACTGGCGTTCAGATCGAGCAGCAGCAGGTCCGGCCGCTGTTCCGCAAGAATCCGCTGTGTTTCGGGAAGTGCGTCCGCCTGGAAAACCTTCGTTAACTCGCTGCTGCCGAAACTCGATCGAACGAGCTGCACTCGCTCCGGATCGCGCGAAACCACCAGCACTCTGGATAGGGGCGGGTTCTTAAAGCGGGAACTGGCGCCTGGCATGTTTAAGTCCTTGCGGCAAAATGGTTTGCGAAGCCCTAGGCCGGCATCTGCGGCCCGATTGGTGTTGCAGGGCAGATTCCAGACTAATTCGGGCTCAAAGAGATTCAATAGACTGCTTCCGGCAGTTAGCAGTTTTCGCGCACCCGTATACGCCAGGAAGCAACAGGCGGTCAAAACTTTCCGAGCCCCCCCGTCTTACCAGGGGGATCGATTTTTCCTCGAATTAGTAACGTGCCAAGTTTGTTGATAATTCCCACGACTGCCGATGAAGGAACAGGGACCGTATTCCTGTTTCCAAGTTCGAACTGCACAGGCAGCAGACATGACACGGACGTTTTTCAGCCGCCGCGCGATTGGGATCTTGGTGCTCGTCTTCTTCCTGGTCCCGTTTGCATTGCGCGGCGCCCGTAACTCCGTCCAGGGCATGAAGAACGACGTGCGAAACTGGTTGCCCTCAACGTTTGCGGAAACCGCGGAAATGGAGTGGTTCTGGAAGCATTTTCTCGGCGAGCGATTCGTGATCGCCAGTTGGCCTGGATGTGAGCAGGGATCGGAAGCGTACGAACTGATGCTGAAGAAGCTGCAGGTGGAGCGACCACCGTCGATGCGGCATCCCGCGGACAATTCGTCTAAGCCGTTGGACATGAAACCGGCCGATGAACTGACGGTCAGCCATGAAAAAGCGATGCACAGTATCGTGCTTGAGCGGGATTACGATTTTGTCGGCGACCGGTTGGAACTGTATTGCACCGGGAATGTCCACCGGAACTGGGGTGGTCGCGACGAAAAATGGCTGCGCGGCAAGGGCGACCTCTGGTACTTCCTGACTCCTCAGGGCGAACTCTATTCCTGGGACGGCGCCAAAGCGCCGTTGGCGTCCGCACTTGTGCAGTTCTGGCGGCGCGTCAGCGGGAGCCAGATTCGAGGCGATCACGTCGCCAGTTTCACTCAGGAAGATGCGGCCTGGTACTACGAAAACCCACGGCGCCTTAATGCACAATACTTCAAGACCGTCACCACAGGGCCGTCCGTCCTGCAAGGTTTGATCGACGATTCGCGTGGTGTTCTGCGGGACAACGTGCCCGAGGCGGAGAAGCGCCTGCGCGGATCGTTGTTCGGACCCGACGGAAAGCTGACCTGTTTTGTCCTGACTCTCACCGACGCGGGGCGCGCGGATATGCACCGTGTGATTGGACGGGGAGTTCTCGGCAAGCCGGTGGGACGGCTCTATGAACTGGCGATGGAATGCGGACTGAAGACGGAGGAATTCCACCTCGGAGGCCCGCCGGTTGACAACGTCGCGATCGACGAGGAAGGAACGATCACGCTGGTGAGGCTGGTGTCGCTGTGCGTTCTCCTGGGAGTCGGACTTGCGTATGCCTGTTTCCGCACCATCAGCGCCACGACGATGGTGTTTGTGGTGGGAGGGATCGCCGCGGTCGCCAGCCTGGCGATTGTCGGATGGTTTGGCTCCGAATTGGACGCGGTGCTGATGTCGATGCCGGCACTCGTCTATGTGCTTGGAATTTCGGGCGCCGCGCACCTGATCAACTATTACCGCGAGGCCGTGGAGGAGCATGGCTTCGACGGAGCGCCCGAATCCGCGGTGAAACATGGATGGAAGCCGGCACTGCTGTGCAATATCACCACCGCGCTCGGCCTGTTTTCACTTTTTACCAGTGATATTGTGCCGATTCGGAAATTCGGAGTTTTCTCCGGCGTGGCGGTCATGGCAACGTTGGTTCTGCTGTTCACGTATCTGCCCGCCGCACTGCAGATCTGGCCCCAGAAGCCCCGCACGGCAAACGAGCGACTTCGAGCCGAAAACCCTTGGTACGACCGCTATCTAGTTCATTTCTGGGATCGGCTGGCCTCGTTCATCGTCCGTCATCACGTCGGTGTGAGCATGGCCTGCATTGCCATCTGTGTCGGCGTGGGATGGGGGATCACCAGAATCAACACCACGGTGAACATGCTCAAGATGTTCGATGGCAAAGCAAAAATCCTCGCAGACTATGCCTGGCTGGAAACCAACATCGGCAAGCTGGTACCGATGGAAGTCGTAATCAAAGTGCCCAAGGAAAAGTTGCAGCCGCACCTCGCGGCGCGCACCGCGAACGGGAACAATGAGAACGACCCGTTAAAACTCAATTTCCTGGAACGAATGCAGATCGTCGACACCGCCCAGCGGATCATTGAGGAACAGTTCGGCGAAGCCGGTCGTGGCGTCGCCGGTCGGTCGCTGTCCGCCGTCACATTTGCGCCGATCCTGCCTCAACCGAAGCCAGGGATGAACATTGAGCGTTACGCCAAACAAGGGAGCCTGGAAAAATACCGCGACGACTTCCTCAAGTCGGAATATCTGAGGATCGACCGGCAGGACGGCTCGGAGCTCTGGCGAATCAGTCTGCGTATTGCGGCCCTGCAGGACGTCGATTACGGCGACTTTGTGAAGGAGCTCAAGACGGCAATCGAACCGGTGATTGCAGCGCAGGCTTATAGGGACCAGGTGCTGCAAAAGGTACTCGAGCGCCGCGAAGATGGGAAGCTGACCAGGGCCAGCATCTGCATTCTGGGAGCCGCCCTGGGATCACGGAAGTCCAAGACGCTCGAGGGCAATTCCGCCGAGGTCGCTGACCACTCGCTTACCATCGATGGCCCCCAAATCCTGGCTCAATCGTTGCGGGAGACTTTGAAAGGCAAATTGCGAGTCGAATGGCACGATCCGGGCGATGGACCGCTCAACGAGCGATCGATGGAGAACCTCGCCAAATTCGATTGCATCATCCTGGCTGGCGATACTAGTCTCTACGACCTCGACGCCATTCAGAAACGAGCCAGGTCCATTGTCGACGCGCGAGACGCCGTCGCTTCCACCGACATTTCCGTAGTGGCGCAGGGCGATTCCCGGGATCGCTCTGGAAAGACGATCTCGGCCGTCTACACCGGAGTCGTACCGATCGTTTATAAGGCTCAACGGACACTCCTGGAGAGCCTGATTCAGAGCACGTTCTGGTCGTTCGTGACGATTACCCCCTTGATGATGTTCGTTTCCCGCAGCGTCGGGGCCGGACTGGTTGCGATGTTGCCCAACGTACTGCCGGTATTCGTGATTTTTGGCGGCATGGGCTGGATGAATATCCAGGTCGACATTGGATCGATGATGACGGCGAGCATCGCCTTAGGCGTTGCGGTTGACGACACGATTCACTATCTGTCCTGGTACCGGCTCGAGATCGACAAGGGACTTTCTCGGCCCGCAGCGATTCTAAACACCTACAAACGGTGTGCGACCCCCACCTTCCAGGCCGCGTTAATCAGCGGGTTGGGACTGTCCATTTTCGCTTTCAGTACTTTTACACCAACACAGCGATTCGGATATCTGATGCTCACCATACTCTTCATGGGTGTGGTCGCCGAGCTGATCTTCTTTCCGGCGCTCTTGGCGGGTCCGCTGGGCCGCGTCTTCCGTCCGCGGAAGGCACCGGTCGAGGCGACCGTGGAAAGCGGTTGCAGCGAAACCGTCGTCTATTCTCTGGAAGAAGAGCGAAATGATCGCCCCCATCAAGGTGTCGGCCAGCCAAGGCTGGGAACTCCACGCATGGGCGAACGGGGCACCGGAACGCGCGACCGTTGAAAGTGCGCGACGCAGAACGGAACGAACTCCGTTCTGCGCCTTGCATTCGTATGAATTACCGACCCGGTCGTTCAACACCGAACGTCGGAACTACATCCTTTTGAACAGCTTGTCGGCAACCTGTTCGCGGTGTGCACCCTCCAAGTCCGCTGCGAGTTGATCGAGCAACGCGTCGAACGACTCCTCAATCGGATTGATAAATCGCGCCGAGCCCACACCGGAACTGCCGTTGTCAGCCAAGATTGGCGGTATCTCCACAGATCGCATCGACCCCGCGGCAGCCGTCGTTGCCGACGCCTGCAGCGCGACAGGTGGCACGATTTTTCGTGCCGCGGACGATGCCAGCGGCGAAGCCGCCAGCAGCGCCGATTCGCCCTCACCGCCTCCACCACCTCTCACGAGGCTGGCGGTGAGTCCGTTCAAGTAGTTGATTAACAGAATCGCGTCCACCGGCGCGATGATGTTGTCGCCGTTGATGTCCAGGAATGGAGCGGCGACGGCCACGGTCTCCAGTCGCCGGGATCGATTGTGGTTCAGATCATTGATGAGCAACAACGCATCCAGATTGGTCACCAGACCGTCGTTGTTCACGTCGTACGCATTGCGCGGGTTGACATTCGGACCACTGGTATGGGAATCCGGGTTGCCCGAGCTGCCGTTGATCGGCGGGTCAAAGTTACCGACGATCGGCAAAGCGAACTCGTCGCCGTAGGCCGCATAGGTATCTTTGCCGAACGGCACCGGTTTGAACGCATGATCAAGCGTATTGACTCGCGTCTGCCCGACGAAGCCAGCGCCCGAGTGCCGAACCGCCCCGGTCGGATCATTCGAGACCAGGAAGTACCATTCGGCGGCCTCCTGGGGATTCTGGCCGGCTCGGTCCGGTACCCACAATCCGACGTCGTCAATGCCGTCCTGATCCATGTCGGCAGCCACCGGCCGTTCGCGGACGCCGATGTAGCCGAATTCGATCGTGGCATCGACCTGCCCGAAACCGTTGTACCGCAGGTCGAACATGAACGCGTCGTCGCTCCAGGCGCCGACGTCGTCCAGTCCGTCACCGTCGAAGTCGCCTGCGATCGGCCAGCCGCGCAGACCATTCGTGAACTGTGAAGCGACGTTGACGCGGTAGTCATGATCGGTATCAAGGAACCAATTGGTGCCGTCAAATACACCGACCTCGTCGCCGTTGGCCGGATTGCCGTCGAAATCACCGGCAAACGGCAAACCGTTCACCGCCGCCGGATCGATCGCCTTGATATCGGCGACACCGTCGTTGTTGGTGTCGATCAACCAGCGATAGACTCCGGTTGCGTCCTTGCCGTAGGCACCCAGCTTGTCGAATCCATCGGCAACACTCGCTGCCGTCGCCGAGAAATTACCCGCGATGACGTCGTCGCTCGTGAAGAACTTGTCGTTGCTGGTCAGGTGCCGGACCGCGTAGACAATATCTCGATTGACAAAGTCGAGATTACCTGGATCGAACTGGTTGTTGCCGTTCGTATCGACCCAGACATTGCCGGAATCCCAGGCACCCAGCTCGGGTCGGCTGTCGACGGTGAAACGGGCGACAAAGTTGGTACCGGGCTGGCCGTCTCCGGACGGGAACGTAGGCGTTCCGACCGGCTCCTGGGCATTCGACTCACCGTCAAGTTTGTTGCCCGCGATGTCCACGACCTCATCCGAGATGGTCAAGGTAAAGCGATCGTCGGGCAGCGGTTCAAAGAACGTCAACTGAACTGTGCCTGTCGCAGGCGCCCCATTTACCAGCGGATCGAGGAGCACCGTGATCGATTGAATCGGAATTCGGCCATTGTAGTCGCCGGTCAGCAGATACTGGCCCGGGGTTGCCGCAACGATGGCCGAAAGGGCCGGATGAATCGGGAAGTTCGCGGGATCCCGGTTCGGCAAGTCGCGCAAGCGGATCGACAGGGTATTGACGAGCGGCGTCGGTCGCGGCGTCGGCTTCAGATCGAACAGGTTGAACGCCGGATCCGCGGTAATGAACACGTCGGTGACCTGAGGCCCCTGGGTGTCGACCATGATCCGCAGCGATTGGGGTGCCGACAGATTTCCTGGGACATCCTCCGCGGTCAGCAGGATTCGACGAGTCCCATCGACGCCCAGGTCGACCGTCGCGCCTCCCAGTGTGACGGCATTCGGTGCATTCATGTGCACGTCCGACGTCAGCTCCCAACGTCCGTTGGGATACTGGTTGGTTCCGTCCAGCGGCTCGGAAACCGCCAGCCCGATGAATACGTCCCCGGTATCGACCAGTCCGTCGTTGTTGCGATCGATATAGGCGCGAACGATGGAGTTCGCTTCCGCAACACCGAAGAATGTGGGAGTCGTATCGTTGGTGATTCGATCCACGAACGTTGGCGCCTGGGGGATAACTCCCGAATCACTGTCCGGATGCAATCCGTCGGTTGCGCTGGCCGCGTCTCCGAAGAACACTGGAGGTGGAACGGTGTCGACGACGATTTCGAACGGCACACTGCGCGGTCCGAAACCGATCTGTTGCGGATTCGCGGGATCGATCATCTGCACGCGTGCCGTGAGGAAGTGGCTTCCGTCGGACAGTGTGGGAGTGGTGAAGCTGTAAACGCCTTCTTGTCCCGTCGCAACGGCAAAACCGAGCGGCACCTGGGGTGCCACCGCCGTCTGCGGCAGGGTATTGCCTTCATCAAAAATGGCGATGGCGAATCCCGGAGCCGTCGGCTGGGCAATTCCCGCCTGGAAAGGTATGCGGATCACTTCGTCGACAGGTACACCATTCACCGCATTGCCTGGCGCATCGTGCAGGAAGATTCCATCGTCCAGCCGGAAGAACAGGGTCGGAGTGTTATCGTAGGTGATGTTGTCGTGCTGGGAGCGTCCGGTGTCGCTGTTGTCGGCTTGCCCTGGCGGGTTGGTGGCGCCGTTGGCCGGATTATCGTCGAGCTCCATCGCATAGGGCGTCGGTGGCGCGACATTGATCACGGTCAAATTGTAGTTATTCGCGGCGACGACTCCGTTGGCCACATTACCGAAGACCCGCAGGTAGTAAACCTGTCCCTGCACGGCGGGGATCCGGATCCGTTCGTTCTCCGCGAACGGGTCGCCATCCACGTTCAACTCGGGATTGGCTCCGCCGCCGTTGTTGCCGCCGAAGTTCGGACCGGCACCCGCGATCAACGTCCCGTCGACGTCGTACAGTTCAATGTCCAGATTTCCGTTATTCGGAAGTCCCGGCCGCCCGCTGGACGGTATCGTGGCGACCTCCTCGAAGAACGCCTGCACATCCAATGTACCGGTGACCTCCGCCTCAATCAGATACCAGTCGTCGTCACCTGGCACATTCTGTCCGTCGCCGAACGGATTGGTGATCGGCCCTGGATCGATCGTCGGATCGACGTTGACCGTTTGGTTTGCACCGATATGCGTGGCAACGAAGCGATCGTCGTTGTATTCGTACGGATCATGCTTGAAGACGGCCAATCTGCTGCCGGTTGCCGGTGAATTCAGAGTGATTCCCGCTTCGTCGAGGAACTGCACGCGTTCCACGCCGTCGAAGACGACCTCGAAGGCCTCGGCATTGCCTGGGCCGACCGTCACCGTTCCGTTGCTGTCGCTGACATCCTTGCGATAAATCGTCAGGTCATCCGCGCCGTTATCGACAATGATCAGCCGATCGCCGGCGCCCGTCGCCGATCCGGCAAGAACGTTCATCTGCACCGCGTTCAGAGCCGCGTCGATGGCCAGGGCATCGGCGTTCTGAACGCGAATCAGATCGGCGCCGCTCTCGGAGGAAATCCGGGCTTCCTCGACGGTTCGAGCGCCCGCGGCGAGTACGAGTGTATCGACTTGCAATGCGGCATTGACGGTGTGGCTTAAGGAAGTCGCCAGCGTCTGATTCACGTCGATCACGTCAGGTCCGGAAGTGCCGGAAATCAGGATCGCGTCCCAGTCCGCACCGCCGTCGATTGTGTCAGCGCCGCTGCCGCCGATGAAGCGATCCTCACCGGCGCCACCAATCAACAGATCGTCGCCGTCACCGCCGAGAATCAGATCGTTACCGGCGCCGCCGTTCAGCGTCTGCGAGATCAGCACGCCGTCGGCCGGAGTCTCGTTGCCGGCCAACGTGTCGTTGCCGGCATCGCCGTTCAATGCGCCGAATCCACTGAGATAATCGTCCCCTTCGCCACCGTTGATGGTCAGGTTGTTCACATTGGCCAACGTCACGCCGAAGATCGCCGACAAGCCGTCCGATGCGGTCACAACGTCGTTGCCCTCATTGGCATTGAACGTCAGTCTGTCGTTGTCTCCGGGCGAATCGATGTTGGCGACGTTGACGTCGTAGGCCAGCCCGGCGATGTTCACCACGGCCGCCTGCGCGGTAATGGTCACCACGTCGGAAACCGTTCGGCCCGCGACGGTCACGGTATCGGTCTCCGGCCCGGCCAGATCGAGACCCACGTCCAGATTGATTTGACGGACGTCGGTAGTGGCAAGGTCGCGCACGTCGATGTTATCGGCGCCGATTCCGCTGCTGATGTCGATTTGCTCAACTTTGCCCATGTCGATTGTGAACGGAATCAGATTTGTCCGTTCGAAGAACGCGCGTGCCGCGTCGCCCGTCTTGGTGCGGAGCACGAAGTTGTCGCCGGCCGTGACTGAACCATTGATGATCTGCACGTCAACGCCTTCGTCTCCTTCAAAAACGTCAGAGTTGTCGCCGTTGTTCCAGATATTTCGGTCAGAGCCGCTGCCGCCAAAGATCTTGTCGTCGCCAGTTCCAGCGGTGATCACGTCATTGCCGTCGTCCCCATAAATGGTGTCGATGCCGGCCAGCCCGCTGATGGTGTCGTTGCCCGCACCGCCAAAAATGAGGTCGGCCAAAGGCGACCCCGTCAACGTATCATCGCCATCGCCACCGTAAATCGTCGCATCCTGCATGGTCGATACGTTCACGACGTCGTTTCCTTCGCCGGCATCAACCAGCTTGCGACTGCCCGCAAGCGACAGTCCCAGTGTGACCGAATCGTCATCCGCCAGAGTAATGACGCGGATCTCCGTGAAATTGGCACCGATCGCCACCGGCACCGCATTGGTGGTGATGGTGGTGGCAGTGGAGGTCACGGTGTCGATCCCCGGCGTGCCGATAATCTCCACCACGTCGCTGATCGGCGTGTTGGGGAAACCGACAACGGTCAGTAGATTCGAGAACCCGGTGAGGTTGGTCGGATAGACCTGGAACAGGTCGCTACCCTCCTGATTGATCAAAGTAACGTCGCGGAATCCCCCGTAATCGAACGATTCGCGACCGGCGATCTGAACCAGGTCGCCGGCGGTACCCGCCGACACCGTCCAGTGACTGTCACGCTGATCATCACTGATCTGCAGAGTATCAGCGTCCTGGGCATTTCCGGCGAGGAACAGGTGTTCGATACCGGTGTAAGCGGTAAGCAGATTACCGTTGCCGCTCGCGGTCACATTCCCGAATCCGGAGGTCAGACCGGGATTGACGTTCACGGCGTTCACGACCCCGGCTTCTCCGTTGATCGTCAGCGAATCGCTGCCCCCTGGTCCCCCGCCATTTGTATTGATGGTGTTGACTCCAGCGGCGACCGGCAGCTGGATCTGGAACGCGTCGTCGCCATCGAGCCCATTCAAGGTGTAGATCTCAATGCCGGATGTCAGCAGCGGCAATTGCGCGTTGAGCGCGATGCGCCCCAACGTGGCCGAACGATCGACATGGAATCGGTCGCTGAGTTCGGTACCATTGGCAACCAGCGTGTCGGCTCCACCCGTCACGGCATTTACCGTAATCGTGGCCGTCAGACCGAGATTTTGATAGGTCATTGCCAGAGTCTCATTGACCCGAATCGTGCCTTCGTCGCGTCCGGCACCTGGCGTATGAACAATCAGATCGCTGCTAGCCAGGTCCAGGATTGTCAACCGATCATTACCGGTTTCCCCGTCGTAGATCAGCGACTCAAATCCGCCGTCGCTGGAGGCATACTCGTTGATTCCGTTTTTGTCGCAATCGACGACAAAATTCCTGACAAGGTTAATGATCGTATCAAACGTCTGTCCGGAGTTCGCGGAGTCGAGCCGGATCGTGCCTGTCTCCGACGTGAGCGGCTCATACTGAACCCAATTGGCGGCGGGTGTCTCAAACTCAAACAGATCGCCTTGATCACCGGTCGCTGCCGATGGCGTACCACCCACCAAAAAGGCCCGCACATTCCAGGCGATCGGCTGATTGTTGGCGGGGTTGATTGCCGGAGCCTGGAAAACGACGTCGTCGTCACTGGACAAGGCATCAATGAACAATTCGATATCCGGGTCGGCTGCGTTATTGTTGACCCAGAGGATTTCCGGGCCGCCGTTGACACTCGAAGTGAAATCCTTGTTGCCATCAGCAGTCGCGAATCGCAACGGGTTCGCCAGCTGGGTACGGGCGATGATCGTGATGTCGTCGTCGCCGTTGGTGCCCATGATCAGCACGCATTTTGCACCCGCCACGACACCGGCCTCGATATGATCGAAACTCAAGCGAGCATTGCCGTTGACGATGATTCCGCCTTCATCATCTTCCGGTCCCGCCTCGAAGGTCACGAGTGCGCCGCCGGCGTTCACCACGAATCGATCGCCCGCCGTTTGACCGATCGGGTCCCCGCCGTCAAAGAACAACGGGATGTTGCCCGCGGTAATGTTGAACGTGTCGTCGCCTTTCAGGCCGAATACGCCCAGCGCCTCGGTGTTCGTGGTAAAGGTAACCGTCCCGTCGAGCACCGCGTTGTTCAGATCGTCAACGGACACCGATCGCGCCGGAATGTTGATATCGAACGTCTGGCTCAACGCATTGCCTCGGACGTGCAGGCGGTCCTGGCCCGCGACGGGATCGACATTTAGAGGATTGCGATTGGTGTTGGCATAATTGACCACGGGAGCATCCCCGTTTGCCTCGACCGTTCCCGCGGACGCATCGAACACGGTCGCCACGATCGTGTCGTCGCCAGCCGTTCCGAGCACGGTCAGCGTCTGGCCACCGGCGTCGATATTGATTGCGTGCAAGCCGGAATAGAAAAATATCTGCGGCCCGTAGCCGCCAACCAACGCGTTGCCCAGGTCCACGGACGCGGCTGCCAGCGGCGCCCACAGATTCAGCACGTCGCCGTCGTCCGGTCCGCCGCCCCGTACACCGATCGAAGTGAAAAGTGCGGTCCCGGCAACCTGGAAGGTGTCGCTACCATCCAATCCATGGAGTTCGATAAATCCGATCCCCGGAGTGTTGATCGGCAGCGTGCGGGCAAGTTGCAACCAATCGACGATCTGTGCCGCGCCGTTGGCAGCCAGCGTGAAGGTGTCATCGAGCGCTGTTCCGTACAGGTCGAGAATATCTTCGCCCGCCGTGGCACTGCCGAACTGCAGTGTTCCGTTCAGGCCAAGGTCCTTGAAACTCAGCGGCGTTAGTATTCGGGAACCGGCGATCGAACGACCCAAGACCTCCGCGCTGTCGGCGGTGGCCCCGGGCAGGTAGCTGAATCCGTCGGCCCCGGCGGGACTGCGAACGATCAAAGCGTCGCCACCAGCTTGACCGTTGATGGTCACATGTTCTGTCTTCGTGAATGTGATCGGAATCGCAAGTGTTACGGTTCCGGATTCCGCAGAAGTCGGTGCATAAGTGATGGCGTCGGCCGTCGCTGTCCCGTTCACGATCAACTCATCGCTGGCAGTCGGATCACCGCCATCGACAAGCACCGACGTCACACCCACGAGCCCGGCCGGCGAAACGCTGAAACGATCGTCGCCGAATCGGCCCTGCAGGCTGACCGTTCCGAAGGTGGCGAACTGCACAACCGCTCGACCGTTCATCCAGACGCGGTTGGCCCCGCCGAGGAACGCGAGCGCGATTTCATCGCCGGCGTGTGTTCCCTGGAATACGATCGTTTCCGCTGCCGTGCTGGCGGTAACAGCCACGTTGGTGAAGCCGACAAAGTTCACGAGTCCGTCCGCGTTATCAACGATTCCCGCCGAATTCAAGTCGCTGGGACGAATGGTGGTGCTCGCGCCGGCGGTCGCCGTGTTCGTCACGTTCAGGCGATCTGCTTGCGCAACTGTCGCGTCATCGCCGCCGATCACGGTGAGCCCCGGACCGGCCGCGCCCGTGACACTGACCGTGTCCACTCCGCGACCGGCATCAACCAACAACGCTTCGACGGCGGCGGTTGTGACGTGCACCGGCTTCAAACCGTTCACCGATACAACGGCATCCGCTCCGCGCGTGATCAGAATATGGTCGGATTGGCTCGTACCGTGCACAAGGACGCTGTCACCGTCGAGTGCCGTTCCCTCGGCAATTGTCAAATTTCCAATGCTCTCGGCGCGGACCAGCTGATTCACTCCCGAGACCGTTATCCATGCGGTATCCACGCCAATTGGAGTCACCGAGAACGCATTCGGATCACCATTGCCGAGGATGTTGATTCTTCCCGCCGCGGCGTTCATGCGCAGCTCTTCGATTCCCACCAGCGTAACGTTCTGGAACCCTCCACCTTGTACCGTCTGGGTCGCTTGACCAGTCTGCAGTATCATGTCGGTGCCGTCGCCGAACAGTTCGGCCAGGTCGGACGCCGATGGATCGTTACCGGAGAGCGTGACTGCCTGGTACGGCTGCGCGCCGAACAGGACGAATCGGTCGTCGCCGTTCAAAGCTTCGAGAACCAGCGATTCCACGTTGGCAAAGCTCACGCGATCAAGCGTGGCGTGCGTGCCGAGATCGGACACGAGCACCACATTGCCGCTGCCCGCAAGGATCGTAAAACGGTCGTTGGAATCGCGGCCGAACGCGACCAGCGCATCGTCCGGCCCCGTTCCATCGATGGCGACTTGTCCCGCCGCACCGAGCTGGCTGTAATGAATCGGCAGCAGCGTATTCAACTGCAAGTTGCCGCTATCGATCGTCGAGCCCGGCGAGTGCGTAAATGTGCCGGAGCCAGAGATCGACAGCGTTTCGTTATCACCTTCGCCGACGTACGTGACCGACTCCACACCGCCCAGAATTATCGGGGTAACGAGCGTGCCAAGTCCCAGCGAGGCGCTGTTGGAACTGGTGGGAGTATAGACGGGCAGGTCGTTGAGTCCGGCAACGCCGGTTACCGTGACGCGATCACCTTCGGCTAGCGGCGACTGTCCATCCACAACGATTGACACATCGAGGTTGGCGACCTCGATATCAATATCGAAGTCGTCATCGCCCGCTCGTCCCTCCAATTGGGCGAAGTTCGAGCCACTGAATCGGACTGCCGGTCCACCATTAACGCTCACCGAATACTCGTTTGCGCCGATGCCAGTGAACGTAATGTCGTCATCGCCGTTGGTCCCAACAATCGTCACCTGCATATCGTTGCCCGCCGTGTCAACAACACTGCTGCCTTCAATCTTGTCGTAGGAGACGTTTCCGAGATTGGTTGTGAACCCACCCTCATCCGATTCCGGACCTGGTTGGAAAGTAACGCTCGCCAGATTGGCCGTGATGCTGAGCGTGTCTCCGCTCGTAATCGCGTTGCTGGTGGCGATCGGGTTCCCACCGTCGATGAACAAGTCGATCGCGCCGGGAACGACGACAAAAAGGTCATTGCCTTCCTGGCCGGAAACCGTTACGGCTTCGATGCTTGTCCAGGTCACGACACCATCGTTGGTCGCGTCGCCGAGATCATCGACGGCGACCGTTGCGGTTGCCATGTTGACGTCGAACGTCTGCGCGAGGGAGTTGCCGCGAACTTCGATGCGATCCTGTCCCGTGGCGCCATCGATGCGGACGGCATTTCCCGCCGTGTTTCGGTAGTGGACGGTCGGCGCTGCGCCGTTGGCCTGGACGTGGCCTGAATTGGCGTCGAGCGGGGTTACAGCCAGCGTGTCGTCGGCCGCCGTACCCGTCAGTTCGACGACGGCGGCGCCGGCGTCGATGCTGATCAGCGTCAGCCCCTCATAACGGAAATTGGCCGCGCCGTATCCCGAAATTGTGGAACTGCCCAGATTCACTCCTGCCGGAGTGGTGACCGGGGTCGTTAATACAAGTCGATCACCGCTATCGCCCGCGCCGCCATGCACGGTCAGCGTGCTGTATTTGGTCGTCCCAGTCACTTCAAACTGGTCGACTCCGGACAGGCCGTGCAGGTTCGCCGTGGTAATCGCCGGCGTCGAAATCACCAACGTGCGCGCCAGGCCTTGCGGGTCGAGAATCTGCAGGTTGCCGTTCGCGGCCACCCGCACGACGTCGTCCAGGTCGGTGCCCAGCAGGTCGAGAACGTCGGCAGGCTGCGCGAGACTGCTCGTAAACGATACAGTCCCGGCCGCACCGAGGTTCGTAAAGGCCAGCGGCGTAAGCGGACTGCCGCCCAGAATTCGTCCGGCGACGCTCGCGGCGTCGGGGGTGGCACCCGGCGTGTAGGTAAATGCCGCGTTGGCGACCGTATTTTGAATCGCAAGCGAGTCGCCACCGCCCTGACCGTTGATCGTGACGTGCTCGGTGGTCGTGTAGGTAATCGGTATGCCCAGGGTCACGCTGCCCGATTCCGCGCCGGTGGGAGCGAAGGTGATCGCGTTTGCGGCCGAAGTGCCGTTCACAATCAACTCGTCACTGGCTGTCGGATCGCCGCCGTCGACGAGGATGGAGTTGACGCCGACCAGACCCGTCGGCGAGACGCTGAATCGGTCGTCGCCGAAGCGGCCTTGCAGGCTGACGGTGCCGAAGCTCGCGAACTGCAATACGGCCCGACCATTCAGCCAGACTCGGTTGGCCCCGCCGAGAAACGCCAGTGCAATTTCATCTCCGGCGTGCGTGCCGAGCACCGCGATTGTTTCGGCGGCGCTGTTCGCAGTGACCCCCAGGTTGGCAATTCCCTCGTAGTTGACGATTCCATCGAGATTCTCGACCGTTCCCGCGTTTTCCTTGTCGCTTGGTCGAATGGTTGTCGTCGTGCCCGCAGTGGAAGTATTCGTTACATTGAGCCGATCGGTCTGCGCGATCGTGGCGTCGTCGCCTCCGATCACGGTCAGGCCGGGGCCAGCCGAACCGCTTACATTGATCGTGTCAGCGCCCAGGCCCGCATCGACGATCAACGCTTCCATCGCCCCGGTGGTGATGGAAATCAGCTTGAGCCCGTTCACTGCGACCGTGCTCGTCCCGCCACGCGTGATACCGATCGTATCGGCGGCGGAAGTCCCCCGTACCGTGACTTGATCGCCGTCCGCCGCGGTTCCTTCGTCCAGCAGCAACGTGCCGGCGTTTGTGGTGCGCAGTTGTTGATTCACTCCAGCAACCGCGAACAAGGCGGAAGTGGCCGAGACCGGTGTCACATCGAATGCGTTCGGATCGGCATTCCCTGAAATGCGGATATTCCCCGCACCAGCATCCAGAGAAACATGCTCGATCCCGGACAGGGTGACGACACCCAGGCCACCACCCGTGGCGGTCTGGCTCTGACCACCCGTCGCGTAACTCATATCGCTGCCATCGCCGATCAAGCTGGCGGAATCCGACGCCGACGGGTCGTTGCCGAGCAAGCTGACGGAACGGTAGGGCTGCGGTCCGGTTACCGTGAACTGATCGTCGCCCTCCAGGCCATCGACGATGACGTTCTCGAGGTTTGCAAACGCAGCGCGATCAATTACCACGTGAGCTCCAAGATCAGAGATCAGCGCGATATTCCCTGTATTCGCAGCGATATCGATGCGATCGCTTGAGGCGCCGCCGAACGCGACCAGACTGTCCGTCAGACCCGTGGCATCGATCGCAACTCGCCCGCCGCCGCCGAGCGCGACGTAGGCCAGCGGAATCGTGGAGTCGACTTGGACCGAGCCGGAATCGATCGACGAGCCGGGCCGATGGGTAAATCGACCAGTTCCAGAAACCGTCAATGTCTCGTTATCGTTTTCACCGCTGTAGGTCACCGATTCAATGCTGAACACGGAAATCGGGCCCGCGGACGTGACGAGGTTCAACGTCGCCGAATTGGCGGCCCCGGGCGTGTAATTGGCGGCATCATTCGTCCCGGCAACGCCGGTGATCGTCAGACGATCCCCGTCGGCCACCGGCGATTGACCGTCGACGGTAATTGTCACATCGAGATTCGCTACATTCAGATCGACGTCAAAGTCGTCGTCGCCGCTGAGACCGGATAGCGCGGCGTTGTTGGAACCCGTTACAAGAATGGCCGGGCCACCGTTGACGCTCACCGTATAACCGAACTGCTGCTGTCCGATCAGCGTGATATCGTCGTCACCATTCGTTCCTGAGACCGAGAACTGCATATCGTCGCCCGCGATATCGCTGATCGACAACGATTCCAGATGGTCGTAGCTGACCTCTCCCAGGTCGGTCGTCACGGAACCTTCATCACTTTCCGGTCCCGCTCCAAACCCGGCAAAGCCCAGATTTCCAGTAATGACGAGGGCATCTCCCGCCGCAAACGGTGTTGTTGCAACCGGATCACCGCCATCGATGAAGATCGGCACATTGGCGACCGGGGTGACGTTAAACGTATCGGCACCGCCGTTGCCGAGAACGCGCAGCCCTTCGATATTCGTGGAGTCGTAGTCGACCCGTTTTAATGCCGGACCAGCAGTGACTTCCACAACCGTGGCGTTGATGGTCACTGTTTCCGCCGCCGCGCCCAACTCGACAGTGAGCGTATCGGAATCGCCAGCGGCTCCGTCAACCACGGACAGACTGCCGGTATTCGTCGTGGTGAATCGCGTTCCGCTGCCGCTGATGGTTACGACCGCCGAATCCGCACTCTGCGGCGTTACCCGATATTGTTCATTGGCGGTCTGACCTAGGAATCGGATGTCCGAGGCGGCATTGGAGATCGCTGCGGCTTCCGTGTCGGTCAACGAAATCCGCCGATTGGTCAGGCCACCGCCAATCAGATCCGAACTCGCCGGCTGGAGCTGAACCGTCAAGGGATCGACACCGTTACCGACCGCAGTGACCAGATCCTCGCCATTCCCGGATTCAACCTGAATAAGATCATAGCGATTGCCTTGCTGGCGAATTTCCACGTCGTCGGACCCATCCAGCAGTTGCAACGTCAGGTTCTCGATCTGGGTCGTGAACACCGTGGGGCGCCCGGTCACCGCGATGGAATCGCCGGAAACGACACGCACCGAGTCGTCGCCTTCGGAGGTCAGCAACGTAAGTTGATCGACGGCACCGCCGCCCGCCAGACTGATGGAAGACACGGCCGAAATTCCCAGGTAGCTGATCGGGAAATTGTCGGCGGTCACAAGCCCCGCGTCGGCGGTGGCTCCAGGAATCGATTGATAGGCCGAGGCGCCGGAAATCGAAAGATTTGCCCCTCCGCTGAGATTCGCCTGGATGGAGCTCAGGCCGAAATAGACGATGGATGCAGGCCCCGCACCCGTGATGGTGCTGGTCGCAACATCCACAGCCACCGTGGCCGCCACCGCGTTCAGGCTCAGGCTGTCGCCGTCCGTCGGATCGCCGCCGTTGACGCGCAACGTGCCGGTGAAACCGCTCGAAGTGCCCGCAAGGTGAATCGAGTCGGTTCCTCCATTACCGTTGATCGTCAGATCGATCTTGTTGGCAAATTCCAGGGTTTCGTAGCTGTCGATGGCAATCAAGCCGTTGGTGGCGCTGACTGCCGAATAGCTGATCTGATTGGCGTCGGCCGTACCTTGGACCGTGAGCGAGCCTGGCACAAGATCGATGACCGGTTCCAGGTTCTGGAAGGTCACGCGCTGCGTGACGCCGGCGGCGCTATGCACGACGGTCCCGGCGGTAACATCCGGGCCGACACTGTAGGTCGCATCGACCGCATTGGGGCCTACCAGCCGTAACAGGTCGTTACCCGATTGACCGTCGTAGTGAATGCCGCTCGAGAAACCCAGCAGGCCGCTGACGTTGTCGGTCACCAATTCGTCGTTGCCGGCGCCGCCAAGGACATTGACATGGTTGAAGCTGCTGAACGAGATCGGTACCCAGACGTTGACCAGATTGGCCGCCAAGGTGGCTCGACTGAGTCCCGCGATGCCGGTCTGCACCAGCGTGATGCGGTCGTTCGAGGCGCTGCCGATGAAATCAAGCTGATCCACGTTGGGACCGCCATCGACGCGCAGGTTGTCGTCGCTGTTGTTGAATCCGACCAGTGAAATCGTCGGCCCCGCGCCGCCTCGGCTGAAGCTGGCCGTGGAAGGACTCAAACTGGTGTAGCTCAACACATCCGGACCGCTCGTCAGGGAGATGTTGATTGTGTCGGAATCACCGGCATTGTCCAGATCGCCGCCGTTGAGCGTGAGCGAGCGAATGTCGCTGGCGACACCGTAATTGCTGACGGTGAAGGAATCCGTTTGCGCATCGCTGCCGTTTGCGGTCGCGGATTCGACACCCTGCATGCTGATCCCGCCGGCCGTCAGAATCCCGGTAAACGTCCCCGTCGTGAAATTCAGTCCGGCTGCCACGCCCGCTTGAAGGGTGACCGAGACCGAATCGTTGCCATCCCCGCCGATCACCGACAGGCCACCGGGTATCGAAATCGAGTTGGCGCCGAGCACGGGCGCGATACTGAACGAATCGTCACCGGCCAGTCCGTTTAGAACAACGGCATTGGCTGCGGTTACATCGACAGGATTGCCGTTGACTCGAACGACTTCCTGATCGGCCGTGCCGTCGCCGGCCAGGTCTTCCAGGCCGAGGCTGATCGTATCACTGCCGGCCGTCGCGGTGATCACCAGTGTCCCACCGACAACCACGGGATTTTCGACGTTGGAGTAAGCCAGCGAGAGCAGCGGTTGATTGGCCGCGTTTACGGAATTCACCGTTCCTGAGCCGACGGTGGCTCCGGCGACAATCGTCGCATTGAATGCGGCAGCGGACAGCGTGTCCGCGGGATTGGCACCGACCCCCGGTGTTCCCGCGTCAAGCGCTGCATCGGAGACGCCACAGATCCGAACATTGACATTGTTGCCAGCGGCGTCAGTCAGATTCAGGTCCGCGTCATTGACCGCGGTCGGTGTCCAGCTGTAGAGGTCGGCGTTCGCGGTGCCAATCACGCGCACCCGATCGAGGTTACCGCCACTGCCAGCATCGCTGGAATAACTCAGCACCGACGCGCGACTTCCCAGATTGGCATAGCTTACGACGGCGAAATCGTCGACGGCGACCGAACCGTTCAACGCGTCCAGGGGCCGAATCGTTGCGGTGTTGGTTGCGCTGGAGCCATTCACACTGAGGACGTCGGTTCCTACTCCGCCACCACCGTCGGCAACGAGTTGATCCACTCGCGACAAACTCACGATGGTCGCGCCCGTTGCACCGGCACGGGACACGGAGGCGTCGAGCGCTCCGGAACCGGCCCCTGGCGTCGTCGTGAACCGGTCCGAATCGTCCTGCACGCCGACCAAAGTGACCGTATCCGCCTGGGCGTCAGCACCGCCGTCGACAACGATCCGCAACGAACCATCGTTGCGGCCGATCAAAGTCGCTGTATCCCGTCCGGCCAGCATTTCGATATTCACGGTATTGAAGTTCTGCAGCGTCTGCAGGCGGTACAAAATGGAGTTCGAATTCGCGTCGCGGACGGTGACCATCGGGTTGGCCGCATTGCCGGCCGCGGTGAAATCGGCGACGAAACTCTCATTTCCGGAAACCTGTGCGTTCGCCGGATCAGGATTCGTCCCGCGCAGCGTCAGTTGATCGGTGTCGCTGGCAAAGCCATCGTCATCCAGCACACGGATGTCGGTATTCGCCAGATAATCGACGACGACAATCGGCGTGCCGGTCGAAGAATTGTTGGCAAAGAGCTGGCCGGCGTCCGGCGCCGAAGGTTGCACGACGATCGCTTCCGAAACGGGCCCGCCAAACAACGAGGTGCGATAGATCAGCAGGTCGGCCTGATCGCCATCCACTCCGGCCGGCGCGCCTTCATTGAAGTTGACGTGCACTCCCCAACCGCGGGGCGTATTGTCGGCGTAGGGACGCAGATCCAAGGTGTCGATTCCGCCGGCTTCCTGATCGGCCTTGGCATTGATGCCGGGATTGGTGCGATCGACACCAATCAGGTCGTAGCCATAAGCATTCAGAAACTGCACGCCGTCCACCAGAATCGGCGCGCTGCCGTTGATCACCACCGTGAATTCCTGGTAACCGGCGTCGCTGGGATTCCCATCGACATCGCGGCCAGTGACCACGAAATTATCATCCTGGTCGAAGTTGACGGTATTGTTGTCGCCAATGAGATTCAAGACGCCGTTGCCCGGAGAGAGCAACGTTCGCTCGATCGAACTGTTGACCACGCCAAACGGATCGTTGCCGGCGAAAATCGAAACGCTCGGCGGAGTCGTCTTGTCGCTCCAGATGTTGAACGACGAGGGCGAGGTCAAGTCGAGTTGATCGCCGATGGGCAAGCCGTTGCCGCCGAACGCCAGGCCAGGCAGGTTGCCGTTGACCGCAATGTTGAACGACGGGTGCGCCGTGGCCGCGATATGATCCGCGATGCCGTTCGCGCGGGGCGCCGCCTCATCGCCGGCGTTGATCGTCAATCCGGCTCGAGCCGTGGGCAGGCCGCCGTTGGTGAATGTGGCTGCCACAAGCGAAACGGGCAGCAGGGGCCCGCTGACGGTATTCCGCGTGGTCACCTGGTTGGCCGCCGACGAGGAACTGCCCGCTGGATCGCTGACGGTAGCGCCGTTGATACCGATCAGGTCGTAAGCGTTCCCAGCGCCGACCCCTGGTACCAGCACGCCCGGCGTACCCAAACCAAAAATATCGTTGGTACCGCCAGGTACGAGCAAATCCGATTCACTTAACGCCTGTACCACCGCCCGGTTGCCAACACTGTCGGTACCGCTACCGTCCAATCGGATGCCGCGCGTGCCGAGTGCGCCGTTAATCAGCATGTCTGTACCCTGGCCGCCACCGGCGAGTCCCGGGAGGAACGTGGCCAGCGATTCGGGCGGCACGTCGAGATACGGGTTGCCGTCGAGAAACACGAATGCGGAGGTCGCACTCGGCCGCAAAGCCACGGTCAACAGGTCGTCGCGGCTCGTACCTAGTACGTTAACGAGATCGTTGGTACCGGTAGAATTGAATACTAACGTTTCCAAGGTACGGAGATTGAGCGCCAACGCGCCGCCACTGTTGGACCCGAAAAGGCCGCTGCCCGCGGCATTGGCCAGAATATTGACGTCGCCCTGAGTGTCCAGGTAGTCGTAAGTGATGTCCCGAGCGAATGCGGAGTTGTTATCGTTGATCGTCAACCGATCGCGATTATTCGTGTCGGCAACGGGATTGTTGTTCCCCTGAATCGTCACGCCGCTGACGGTGGCGAACGCACTCTGGCCGATATGGCTGGTGATCGTCATCGTGAACGTATCGTTCCCGTCAAAGCCCAACAGATTGTTTTGGGCACTGAGGAAATCGCCGCGGATCGTTAACGCATCGTTGCCTTCCCGCGCATCCACGGTGGTGCTTGTGGTGGCCGTCGTATCATTGATCGCGATCGAGTCGTTTCCTTGCGACGCCCGCACGTTCAGGGTTTCCAGTCGTGAAGTGGCGCCCAGGGTATGGAAGTACTCGATGTTCGCGGGCGCGAATCCGGCGAGCCGCGTCGTCGATCCGGAAATACTGATCGATCGCGAATCCCCCGTCGCCCCGGCCGGACCTGCCGTAAACGTCGTCGCGCCCTGATTCGAAATCGTCGCGGCGGCGTTCAACGACGCCGTGCCGGAGTCATCGACATTCAAAGTATCGGTGTCGGTGGTCCCAGTCGGGTCCGGTACGACGGTCACCGGACCGGCGATCGTATCCAGGCTGCCGTCGAATACGCCCCCGGCAAAGTCGGCGGCCGTATTTCCGATGGTGATCACGTCGGCGCCAGTCTGGCTGCCGCCGATCAAATAGCGGGTGCCGGAGTTGGTCGACGTGACGTCGACAACATCGTTGGTCGTCCGCGATGTGAATATCGCCACCACGTCGATGCTGGAGTAAAGGAATGTGGTCGGCGCGGCGCCTGCGATGTCGGTCGACGTTACCGAGACCGTATTCGCCGTGAGCGAATTCGTGTCGTCAAGGTAGAGCATGTCGGTACCGGAATCGCCGTTGATCCCATACGTACCTTGGACCGGATCGAGATTGGCATTTCCAGAAGTAAACAGGTCGTTACCTCCGTTGCCGCGCAACTGGTGGGCAATACCGGCCGCGGATTGCGAGAACCGCAAAGTGTCACCGACGTTGTCATCGGCCGGTTGACCGCCAACGCCGGAGGCAACGTGCCCGTATAGTTCCAGAGTGGCCATTCCCGCAGCCGCGACCGTGTAATTCAACGTCAGCGAATCGGAGCCGCTGACGCCCATGACCCGAACATTGGTCTTGTTGGCGAATGTCGTCGTTTCAAACGTCCCGCCCACGTCGATGACCTGCAGGTTCGGAGTGGTGAACGGCGCCCCTAACACCCCATCCTCGATCGACACTACGTCGTTCGCGCCGCTGAGGATCAGATCGAATGTGGTCGCTGGCATGTCGGAGTCGACCGGTTCCAGCCCGGTGAAGTTGACGATCAGTTCATCGCCGTTCGCCGCCAGATTCGCTCCCGCGCCGCGATTGCCGTCGGGATCGACGATCCAGGTGCCCGCGTCCTGAGTCGCTCCGACCAGATACGTTTCTCGCACCGCGACCGAACCGGGGTCGCCGGTAATCAACAGCGAATCGCCGGGACTCGCCACGGGTCCATTGCCCATGACATTGACGGTGCGGTTGATAAGTCCGTTGCTGTTGTCGATCACCGTGCGATCGGGGTCTGCGGAACCGGTGACAGTGATCGTACGGACGGCCGAATACGGCTGCGTCGAGAAAATCACCGGGTTGGGGACGCCGCCGTTATCCGTCGTATTCGTATCGACCAGGATCTCCAGCATCGTCCCGCCAACATTGCGTCGAATCAGTACCTGATTCGCCGTGCCGTCGGTTGGAACGACAACGACGTCGTCGAACTTCTTGAGGCCGCTCGCGGAGACGGTCTCAAAATTCGCAAACGTCACTGATTGCACTCCGGCACCAGTGATTTGTCCCGAATTGGCGCCCGAAATGGTCTTGGTCGCCGGGTCGGGACCGTCGTAGACCAGCGCATCCCCTGGCGACGTCGCTGGGTTTCCACCATTCAGGTCGAACGACGTGGTCGCATTGGCGACGACGTTGACCGTATCCGCGGCAGTATTTCCCGATTGCAGGATCAGTTGCCGCATCCCTGAGTAACTGATCGAGCCGCCCGCGGGCAAAAAGTTGTCTCCGCCCCCGGCGCCGACCTTGGAACCGGTAGCCGTGACGTTGCGTGCCGCCGTTTCATCGAAGTCCATCACTCCCAGCGTGTCACCCGCCTGGCCACCGCCAATCACCGACAACGCTCCAACAATCCCGTCGACACGCCCGCCCGCCGCGGCGCTGTTCGAGTCGACATTGACGCGGTCGGTTCCACCAAGCGTATTGATCGTGGTGGTGACGTTGGCCAGAATTCGGGTTACGAAGACGGTGTCCGCCCCCGCAGCAGACGTGCGTACGTTTACACCGCCACCATAACAGCCGCCCGTGGCGACGTAACTGATTTCCGCTGGCGCCAACCCGGAAATCGTATTGTGGGAAACCACGACTGCCGCGTTACCGGCGGCCGAATCGTCGCTGACGAGCAACGTATTGGAACCCCCCTGACCATCCAGGTTCACCGGCCCGTTGATCGCACTGACATTTCCGGTCACGCCCGTGCCGTTCGATGATAATCGCAGGCTGTCGTTGCCGGAGCCGGCATTGACGTTGGTTGTGAGCCCCGCCGTCGTGCCGCGGATTTCAAACGTATCGTCTCCCCCACCGGTGTCGATCGTGACCGTGGAAATTCCTTGAGGCGCCACGGTCACATTGACGGACGCCGTGTCCGACGTGGCCGCACCGTCGTTACTGGCCAGATCGATATTCAGCGCAGTTACGTCGAAAAACGTCGGAACCTCGAATGCCACGCCGCCGCTGGTGCCGGTGAGTTGGACCGCCGCCTGCCCGCCGACCGCCGTCGCGTTCAGCAAGGAGACGTTATCCGCGGCGTTCGGCGCGATAAACGTGAACGTGGCAAAACCGGAGATTTCAACCGGCTCTAATTCGGTGGCCGTAATCGAGGCCCCGCCCGTAACGGATACCGTGCCGCCGTCCGTTCCGACCGGTGTATACGACCCCGTCCCGCCACCGCCGCGCACGATCAGCCGGTCGCGCTCCGTCAGAGACGGGTCCGTTCCTGCACCACCTCGAATAAGGAATGTCGCAGCAATCGTTCCATCGATCTCAATGTCGTCGTTGTTAATCCCCCCATCGATCAAAATTGTTCCATCCGTGTCGGTCGCAAGATCGATCGTATACGTTTCTGTTCGGATCAACGAAGTCTTGGCCGCGTCGCTGTACGCGTCGACACGCACATCGACGAATCCGCCTCCGGCGTTCGTCAGTGCGATGCGGTCATGCGCACCGGTTCCCGTGACATACGCCAGGTCCGGACGCCCCGACGCGTCATCGTCCCGCAACCCGATATCCGCATCGTTTGCGGTGAATAAGTAGTTATTGGGCTGCGCAACAACAGCGTCGTGCGTCAAATCGAAACGGGTTACAAAGAACGGGAAATCGCGTGTATTGGAACCGACGCGAATGACATCGCCACTGGAAGTCAACCCATTGGTGTGGACCAGTGTGAACGTGTGAAACGCCTCGTGGGTTGCCGTGTAGGCAATGCGATATGCCAGATTGCGGTTGAATTGAGCGGTCCCGACAACACCTGGCGTGGCGCCAAAAACCGTGTCCGCAAACGTCAGCGTCGCTTCGTCCTGCTGATTGCCAGCCTGTGCGAACAGGTCGTCCGCCGCAGCGATACCGAACAGGCCCGAATTGTCGTTGCGATCACCGTCCGCATTCGAATTGTCGCCGACCGATCCTCCACCAAATCCGTCGGAAATGATATCCATGATGAAGTTGTAAGCATCAAACTCACCCGTCGCGTCTCCCGCATTCGCCGCAACTGAAGTGACCGCGTCCGCGATACTGGTCGCCGCAGCAATCACGACCGTAATGTCAAAAGGCTCCATCGCGCGCTGCACAATCGGCAGAACTGCGGCGCCAAGCGCCGCGAGGTCGGCATTATCAACGCTCGAATCGCCATTGAAGTCATACGCCAGCGGGCGGAAGTCGAGCGAATCGCCGCCCAACAGACCGCCACTCGTCATATCGGAACCCGTGCCAAACGACCCGCCACCCCCTGCCGCACCGACACCGAATATGTCGCGGAAGTCATTGACGGTCGTGCTCAACGTATTGCCTACGCCAATCCCCGCGCCAAAATCTAGAAACAACGTCGTCGTCAACAGCCGGCGATCCTCCAACGATTCAACCGCCAACTCGGACTTCAACTCCGCAGCATGTTTCGATGCGGGTGACCAGAAGGCGCCAAGCAAACTACCAAAGAACGAACGACGTTGTTTTTTCTGATGAGTCGAACGGCGTTGGCTGCTGTTTCGTGCTTTCACGGAACTCTCCTTACTGGTTCACCGATGTTCGCGGTGGAACGAACCGAGTCTTCGAACTTGCCCCGAACGCTAGGATTGGGCAGACGATAAGCTGGATAATATGGGCAAGAAAAACAATCTGCACAACTGGCGATATCCCGGCTAAATGTAGCTATACGCGGGACTATCCGTCAATCATCTACCCATCAAATAGCTGATTTGCCAATGATGGCGTTTAATGCTCCCGGGGCAGAACGAACGGGTTCAATTCGTGCCAAAAGAAGCCTTCCGGCGGGGCACTCCCGTCGCGATCAACGCGGATCGTCGCGGAATCGCACCAATTCGAAGAGGGGTGATGCCATCCCTGCCCGGACCAATACGGGCGCAATTCGATGAGCGACCGCAGTCGTCAATTGGCCGGCGCGAAGCGTGCAGATGCGGGCGCCCGTCCGCAACCCCAACAACCGAATAGCGCCGCCATCCGGATTGTCGGAGCCTCCAACGCGACGCGACGCCATCGGTTATGACCGATCGGCGACACACGGTTCGTCCGGCGCGGAGCACGACAACGGCATCGGCAAAGCCGACATTGGCGCGACGCAGTTCGGTTCGATGACCCGAAACCGTTTCCACCGGCCGTTCACAAATCGCCAGCCGAACGCCGCAGCCAGCGCCAGCACCCAGAACGCGCAGATCCACCACCACCATAGCAATGGATCTGCCGCCTGCCCCTGAAGTAACTTGCCGATCCCAATCGCGGTCCCACTGATCGAAAGCGTCACGATCAATACGTATCGCGTGTCGCCCGCGCCCTTGATCGCGCCGGCGAAAACCACCTGCGCCGCATCGAACAGACAATAGGCGGCTACGAATCGCAGCAGGATCAAGGCCGTCGGCCGGATCGCATCGAGCTCGTCCTGGTCCGCGAAGCGCGCGTGCAACATGAAAAACCACTCGGGCAACCCGACGTACAACAGCGCGAAAACACTGGTGTATGCAACTGCCAGAAATAGTGCGCTCCAGGTCGCCCGTTCGGCGAGATCCGGTCGATTTTCGCCAAGTTTCTGGCCGACCAGGGTGGAAACGGCAATTCCCAAACCGATCATCGGCACAAACGCGACGTTGTTGATGCTGAATGCGAGTGTCGTGGCGGCGGTTGCTTGACTGCCCAACTGCCCGACAAACAGAACCAGCAGCGTAAATGCCAGCCCCTCGGAGAGTATCTGGAACGCACTTGGTCCGCCGAATCGCAACCAACGAACCAGCAACTGTCGATCCAATCGACCCAGAGTTCGCGTGTCGCAGGCGCGACGTTCGGATGACCGTTGCGTGAGCCAGGCAAACAGCGCCACCTTGGTCCATTGGGCCACCACGGTCGCCCAGGCCGCGCCGTGCACGCCCCATTCCGGAAATCCCCACTCGCCAAAAATCCAGGCGTAGTCCAGCACGGCGTTGAGTAGCGTCGCCGAAAGATCGACCAGCATCACGATCCGCGTCTGTCCGCGCCCCGTGAAGTAGGCCGATTGCGCCGCGGCCAGTACCGCGGCACCGGCGCCATACGCCAGCACGCCAAAATATGCCAGCTCATACTCCAGCATCCGGCCACTATGCCCCATCGACCGCAACAGGCCCGGAGTGATCCAGGGACCGATGAGAAACAACGGCGTCGTCGCCAGACCGAACCAGATCCCCTGCGTCAAAACCGATCCAATGCGCTCATACCGGCCGGCGCCATGGTACTGTGCGACAAAGGTGTTCAGATACGAGGCGAGCCCCAGCGGGAATGCGATCATCGACCAATAGAGCATTCCCGCGGGCGTTGTGGCGGCCATTGCATCGGCGGAATACCAGGTGAGAAACAGCCGATCCACGAAATTCAGCAACGACCAGGAACCGGTCGAGAGTACCAGTGGCCACGCCAGCCGCAATACCTCCCCTGCGCCGCACGGTCCGCTCCACCAACCGCCTGCTCGCATCGAGCTTGCCCTTGTTCCGCGCATCCCAGTGCCTCGTTCCCAACCGATACTTCCGTAAGTCAGCTCTCCGTGGCCGATCAAATCGACGAGCGCGTTCGCCCCGAGGGAACGAGCGGAGTTCCGGCAAACAGCTTCCTGCGCCCCAAGTTGCGGGATGGAAAAAACGAAAGCTGCAGCGCCTGAACTGCAGCGCCTTGAAACGAATCCTCAACGAACCAACAGCGACCGCGACTCACAGGTTCGCGCGCAGCAATTCAACTGATACGATTCCCAGACATGCGAATCGTAATCTGTTATCCCGTCGAGCAGAAGCACCTTGCGCAGTTGGCCGAAGCCGCCCCCGGCCACGAGATTGTGGACGCGGGACAACAACGCATCGCCGAGGAACTGCTGGACGCCGACGTATTCCTCGGGCACGCGAAGGTTCCGGTGCCCTGGCCGGAAGTGGTCGCCCAGGGACGATTGCGATGGATCCAGTCCTCGGCCGCGGGGCTCGACCACTGCCTGGTCCCTTCCGTAATCGATTCCCCGATCGTGGTGACCAGCGCTTCCGGCCTGTTCGCCGACCCGGTCGCCGAGCAGACGATGGCATTGTTGACCGGATTGTTGCGGGGACTGCCTCGTTTTTTCCCGGCGCAACAGCGGCGCGAATTCGTCCGCCTGCCGACACGCGATCTGCACGGGATGACGATCGGGATTGTCGGATTCGGCGGAAACGGACGACGCATCGCCGAAGTGCTCGCGCCGTTCCGCACGCGGATCCTGGCCAGCGATCTGTTCCCGCCACCAACCTGGCCCGCCCACGTCGAACGCGTGTTGCCGGCTCACGAATTGCCCGAGATATTACCGATCATCGAGACGCTGATCCTCTGCCTGCCGTTGAATCGGGACACGGAGGGACTGATCGACCGGGACCTGCTCGCCAGACTCCCGCGGGGCGCGTTGTTGATTAATGTCGCGCGAGGGCCTGTGGTGGTCGAGTCGGATCTGGTGGAGATGCTCCGATGCGGGCAGTTGGGTGGCGTGGGACTTGACGTTACGGAAGTCGAACCGTTGTCGCCCACCAGTCCGTTATGGGATCTGCCCGAAGTGCTCATCACGCCGCATGTCGGCGCTCAATCGGCCCGGCGAGCCGACGTGACGACCGATTTCCTTGCCGACAACCTCCGCCGATTCCTCAGCGGTCAGCCGCTGAGGAACGTCGTCGACAAGCAACTCGGATTCCCCCGCCCCGAATGGTAAAAACTCTTCGCGCCATGCGCCATCGGACGTAGACTGGTTGGGATGCGAACGAGCAGTTGTTTATTGTCGACCTTGGCTGCGAGCGCCCCGGAGATTTGCAGCCGCCGCGATCTGTTGCGGGTTTCCGGGCTTACCGCCGCCGCTGCCACTGCTGGCGGACTGAGAGTCCCGGGCCCCGTTTCCGCCAACGTGGCGGACGCAAATCGCTCGTGCATATTCATTTGGCTCAATGGAGGCCCCAGTCAGTTCGAAACACTTGATCCGAAACCACGGGCCAGCGAATCGGTGCGAGGTCCGTTTGGCGCGATTCAGACCGGTGTTCCGGGCGTGCTGATGTCCGAGTTGGTTCCCGGCCTGGCGCGACAGTTCGACAAGTACGCCGTCGTGCGGTCGCTGTCCCATCGCAATTCGGATCATAGTTCGACCGCCATGATGACCGGCATCGAAGGCGGCGACATTCCATTCGGCGCCGTCGTCAACAAGCTGCTTGGTCCGGCAGGACCGATGCCTGCCTATGTGCATCTTGGCTCGAGCAAAGGCGATGGAACTCAATTTGTCTCCGCCATCGACAATCTGAGCGCCGGCGTTTTGGGTGCCACCTACGCGCCGTTGCGGGTTCGCAGTCCGATGGGAAACCAGGTCAAGCTGGGCGATTTTTCGCTGCATGAGTCGGTTCCCGAAGCTCGGTTCGAGGCGCGGCGCGAATTGCTGCGGGAACTCGGGGCACCCCACAGCCTCGACGGTACCCCGCTCGCCGAACGCATGCGCGAACAGCGCCTGCGCGCGGCGGAGATTCTCAGTTCGACGCGCGTCCGCGATACGTTCGATCTTTCCGAGGAAGACACCGCGCTGCGGTACCGGTATGGGATCAATCATTTCGGTCAAAGTTGCCTGCTGGCGCGGCGACTGGTCGAGGCCGGCACGCGCTATGTCCAGATCAAGTGGTACCATGTTGCGGCGTTTGATGCCTGGGACACTCACGGCGCCGACCTTCCAGGCATGCGGCGCATGGAACAGCAACTCTGTCCGCGGTTCGACGCCGGACTATCCACCTTGCTGGCCGACCTGAGCGATCGCGGCCTGCTCGATTCGACATTGGTCGTGGTCGTCGGCGAATTCGGACGCACCCCCACACTCAACAAGAACGGCGATCGTGACCACTGGCCTTTCTGTTTTTCGGCGTTGATGGCAGGCGCCGGAGTCCCGGGCGGAACGGTGGTCGGCGCCAGTGATCCCCAAGGAGCCTATCCCGCCACGGAGGCGTACGGTCCGGCTGATTTCGCAGCCACCATCTATCGCATCCTCGGCATTAACACCGCGACCGATCTGCGGATTCGCCCGTTTCTCCAGAATGGGCTGCCGATCAAGGCCCTGGTGGGAGCGTGATCGATGGGCACGCGGGACCCGATCCGCGCCGCCAGGCTGGCGCTGGCCCCCGTCTGCGTGGCCATCGTCTGGGTGGCGATCGTTCCGATTACAAACGGTGCCGATCCTGCGTCCAATGCCGACTTCACTCCGCGTCTCAAGATTGCCTTCGTTTCCAACCGAGGCCACTACTGGTACCCCCATGTTTTTCTTTACGAACATGACGGCAAATCTTTGGGGCGAATCTCCGGATCGATTGATCCCCGCGATCAACAACTCGACCACCATCCGACGCTCAGCGGCGATGGAATGCTCTGCGTTTTCGGCTCCGAGCAGGAAGCCCAGGTCGGCACGGTCCAGGCCTGGGACCTGCGTGCCAATCACCGCCTGGACTGGGGCGACTTCGCCAGGACGCCGAACGCAATTTTCTCCCCGTCGTTGTCGGCGGACGGGCGCTGGCTCGTTTTCTCGACCTGGAACCGTCCTGGGCGCAGCCCACGCTGGGATCTGGGCCTTTTTGACGTCACCGAGCGGCAACTCGTCGAACTCCCGGCCATCAACACCACAACAAATGATGAACGCCGGGCCTGCCTGAGCGGTAACGGGCAGTGGATTGTCTACACCTCCAATAGCCCGGATGGGAGAGGACTGACCGACATCCGAATGCATCACCGCGGTTCGGACAAGGTGCTGCTGCTGCCCGAAGTCAATTCCTCAGCCAGCGAATCGTTTCCAAGCCTCGACGACGATGGACGACTGATCTGCCTGTCCTCCGACCGTGACGGGGGCCTGGGAGGATTCGACATCTACCTGTTCGATCGGGACGCCCGCCAGTTCGTCGATCTGCCCGGATTGAATTCGCCCGGCCACGAACAATCGCCCTCACTGTCCGCCGATGGTCGGTATATCGCGTTTGTTTCTGAACGGCTGGAGTCGGAGGGGGAGCACGACATTTTTGTCTACGACCGGACCTTGGGAAAACTGCTGCCCACTCCCGGGTTGAACACCGACCGCGACGACTACGACCCCAGCTTAATCGTCTTGAAGTAGATCAGGATGGAATAAGCGTCGTTCTCCGGTATCATCATGTAGACCGAAACAAGTTTCGGTCTACGACCAAGGAGAAACTCGCACATGGTCCGAGCGGCATGGGGAATTGCGGCAGCGATATGCGGAATGGTGCTGGTTTGCCAACTGGGGGAAATGGCGTTGCAGGCCTGTTGTCCGGCGGGACGACACGGCCAGCCCGTGGTCAATGCCGATCAAAGCGTGATCATGATCTGGGACGCCGCGCAACAGACCCAGCACTTTATTCGGAAGGCGTCGTTTGCGAGCAAGGATGACGATGTCGGATTCGTAATCCCGACACCGACGTTGCCGGAGCTTGAGGAATCGGGCAACGACGCATTTGGTCTTCTGGCCCAGTTGACTGCCCCGGAAGTGCGTCGGGTCAGTCAGCCTCGGGGTGGTTGCGCCTGCTCGTCGCCGCCGCTGACAGCGAGGGTGGACGCCAATAACAAAGTCGAGGTGCTGCTGGAAAAACGTGTCGCCGGCTTCGACGCCCGGGTGCTCGAAGCCGATTCGGCCACCGCCCTGGTCGAATGGCTGAACGAGCATGGTTTTGCAATGACGCCCGAGGTCGAAGCGTGGGCCCAGCCGTACATCGCGCAGCAGTGGAAATTCACGGCACTGAAAGTGGCGCGCGAGCCCGGCTCACTCGAAAATCACCTGCAATCGCCGGCACTGCGACTATCGTTCAAGACCGACAGACCGTTGTTTCCCTATCGCGAACCTGACCCCAAGACGGCCGCGGAAACGCTGGCAGCCCGGCATCGCCTGCTGCGGATCTACTTTCTCGCCGACGCGCGATTCCGCGGCCACTTGGGCGACGACGGAAGTTGGAGCGGCGATGCAGTCTGGTCCGATCGGATCTCCAACGACCGCCGGGCCGAACTCCTGGCGAAGCTCGGCTTGCCGCTTTCGACAGGCCCCTCCGAATTCTGGCTGACCGAATTCGAGGACCATTGGAAATACGAGTCCGCGCCGTCCGACGTGCACTTCGCTCGCGATCCCGTCCAGGATCCTCGCAAGCGCCCCCCAACAATCGAGTACGTGCAACGCGGCAGCAATTCAAATCTCGCCTGGATCCCCGCCGCGTTGGCCTTCGCAGCATGCCTGGCCGCCCGTAACCGACGTAGCCCGAAACTTGTTTCGGCCGCTCCGTCGTAACCCGAAACTTGTTTCGGCGGTCTGGAATCTCCCCGCAGCACGAGGCAAACTCCACACCGGCGCCTATTCCGGCAATGCGGCTTACGCGGGCGACTGCGACCATTCTATTTGGTGTGATCGGCGGCGTGTCAAAAATCACGCTGAAGCCGCAAGCATCGAGTCGAGGCTCGGTGACGGATGGAGACTTTTCCGAGTGCGGGGCGCGGACCGAACGGGCGGTTGCCTGGGGCGGTTGATCCGCGCGCGGCGATCGGGGTGATGGATGTGCGTGGGTTGTGCGGATCGGCTGGAGTCGCGGCGCGGTGGCGCGGAGGCTCAAAACGAGGTTCGGGCGTCTCGAAACGGACGTCTCGAAACAAGTTTCGAGCTACGGAATTCGAAACAAGTTTCGAGTTACGACGAGCTACAGAAACTTTCCAAAAATCGCGTCGACGTCTTTGGCGTTTGGTGTACGGCGCTCTCCGACGCCCAACTCGTGTGACATCAGCCCGGCTTCGTGATGCGTCTCGCGACGGTCGCGTAATCCGAACAGGTGCCCCAGTTCGTGAGCCAAAACGCTTTGCAAGTCGTACCTGTTCGCCGCCGGCCCAGAATCGTCCCCGCCGCTAAACTCGGAATCGTCGTGGGGCGTCGGGTCCACAAACCAGCCACGGCCTGCCGCGTCCCGGTCGATCAGGATCGCGTCCTTCGCCACCAAACCAAGATAGTTCCCCGGCAGATCGACGATTCGCACCGACTTTCGGGCCAGCGCCGAACGTGCCAGCGACTCTGGCAGGCCGGCGTCGACCCAACGGGCAATTGCCGCATCGACCGCCGTCGCCAGCTCCGATTGCGTCAATCCAACCGGAACTTCGACACCCGTTCCAGCCGATACCGTCCCTGGTTCGGCCATCAATGCGGAGGTCACCACTTCAAACGAGTAGTCGATCGGTCCGCCGGCACTGACTCCCCCGGTCACGACGAGCAGATAGGGACCGGGGCCCGGCAACACGACCGAAAAATCGTAGCCTATGCAGTTACCACCCAACTGCTGATTCGCCGGTCCGTACAGACGCCAAACCCCTTCGCAACTCGCGGCACCGGTCGCATCGAAGGTCAGTTCCTGGCCGGTAACGCCATCCAGGTGGAACACCTCCAGCCGTTGACCGGGCTCGAGCGTTCGCGTGGTCGGGTCATTCAGCGGCAACTCCATGGCGTCGGCCGCATCCTGGACCCGAAACGCGTAACTTCCCGTTCCATCGCCGATCCCGCGAACTACGATTTGATACAGCCCCGGCTCAATCAATGTCTCCGGAACTTCGCTCCAGTAATAAGAAAAGAAGTTTGCGAGTTCCAATCCGCTGGGACTGAAAACGGTAAACTGGGCATTCAAGTTGCCCGCAAGTTGATCCGGAATCAATCGCTGACCGACCGCGCCCTCGAAGGTGTAAATATCCAGTTCACCCGGTTCGTCAATACTGCCGGCGACGATGTCGCCCAGATTGCTGAGCAACGTCGTGGTTGTGGATGGCGTGACGACTTGGAAATCAAACGTAACCGGCAGATAGTCGTGGTAGCTCGCAAGTTCAACGACGTACTCACCGTCGGACGGCAACACGACCGAAAAATCGTTGCATATACTGGCACCATTCAACTGCTGATTCGCCGGTCCGCGCAGCGTCATAATGCCGGAACAGGTCGCCGCGCCCTGGACGTCGAAATAAAGTCGCTGGTCCTTGGTGCCCAGGAAGCGGTAGAGCTCCGTACGCAAGGGCGATAGCGTCACCTGGATTGCGATATCGAACTCCAAAGCGGATTGCACGGCGACATCGAGCACACGGAAACGGTACGCGCTCAGGTGTCCTCCCGGCCCCGGCGCACTGAATTCGATGTAATAGCTGCCCGTCGTCGGCAAGGTGTACGTGCCCGCGTCGTAGTGCCCCCACAAATAACCAAACATCGGCAGGACACTTCCGCCTGGGCCGTACAGCGTGGCGATCGTCTGATCGGAGGCGCCAAGCAGCGCGTCGTAGTAAATGCGTTGTCCGGCCGTGCCATCGAAGAAGTAGCGATCACGCTCTCCCGATGCGCAAATCTCGTCGTTGCCAACGCATCCTCCCGTTGTCGCATCGTAACGTAACACGCGGTTACCGAGGTAAGATGCCACAAACAGGTTGTTGAATCCGTCCAATAACGCTCCGTACGGTCCCGATAACGGTCCGCCTTCGGAGAACACGCCCTCGAATCCTCCCGTCGTGCCGTCAAATTTCATTAGCCGGTTACCCGAGAAGTCACTGACCAGAAGGTCGCCGGTCGCGAGGAATGTGAGTGCAGACGTTCTTCCTAAACCTGCCGCGCCGGCACCGATCAATGTCTCGACGAACGCACCCGACGTACCGTCGTACCGCAGTACACGTCCTGTGTCGTATTCGGCAACGTAGAGGTCGCCGCCCGGACTGAACACGGGCGAAACCCCGTTGGTCAGCCCTTGGCCAACACCGTCCACAAACACGCCCTGGAAATCGCCACTGGTGCTGAATTTGAGAATCTTGGTGCTGCCACGATCGCTGGCGACATAGATATTTCCGTCCGGCCCGATCGTCAAACCGCGCGGATCCACCAGACCGCTCCCGCCCGGCGGGACGATTTCGCTTAGGAAGTCACCGCTCGAACCGTCATAGACCAGGATCGATCCGCCACTGTAAGCATTTGCAATGTAGAGATTCCCATCGGGACCAAAGTCCATCCCGCCCAGATACCACAGGCCGTGGTCGCCCGCCGCGATGAACTGGTCGACAAACGCGCCGGTCAACGCGTCGTACCGCGTCACACCGTTGCTCCGATTACCCACGTAAAGTAGATCGTTCGTACCCAACAAGAGATCGGCGGGCCCACTTAAGCCTTGGGGGGTCGTAAATTCGAAACTGCCGCCATAGACCTGGTCGAACACCAGCGAGTTCGAGCTGGTCGTGGGTGCCGTCATCCGGAACGTAATCCCGGTCGGGTCGGACGACGTACCGTTGCCCACGATCACGATCGCAAATTGACCGGTAAACGGCATCTCCAAACTGAGATCGCCGCAGCCGCCGGAACTCGAAACGTACGCGTCGTCCATCGCATAAACGGTCCAGGCATAGCAACCTGTCACAAACTGCGAGTCAAAATAGAGTCGCTCGCCCGTCGCCGCGTAGAAACTGTAGATGGTGGCACGCGATTGCGACGGCCACTCGGAAAGTGTAGTCGATACCAACTTGTCCGCGACCAGCGGGGTCGCGTCGGCCAGATCGAGCAATCGAAACGCGATGTCGCCGACCGTTCTTCCGCTGCCATCGAAACGCAATCGGTACGTGCCATCGTCGGTCAATGTTCGAAGACCGTTGTCCGAATCGGAGTTCCAACCGCCCAGGTTAACACCTGTCGGTGACCAGAGCGTCACATCGATCCGATCGTTGTCGGCATCGATTGCATCATAGAAAATGCGTTGCCCCGCGGAACCAGTAAACGTCACTTCGTGCATATCGCCTGGTTCGGCGATATCCGCCGTCTGTACCGCTCCAAATCCGTTTAGCGATGCCGTTGTCGTCTGGGACGTCACGATCGTAAACGCGTAATCACGCGGTCCATCGACGGCGTAACCCTGCAGCGCCAGCAGGTAATCGCCGGTGAACGGAATCGTCACCTCCATATCGTTGTTGAGATAGGTAGAAAAGGTGTAGTCGATCCAGTCCGCGCGATCCGGATAGTAAAGCGTGATATAGGCATCGCTTAACGGCTCGGCATCGCCAAGAAAATACAAGCGCTGTCCCGCGGCGGCCGAGACCCGCATCAAATGTGTCGAACCGCCAGGGTCAAGCGTCCCGGCAATCGGTGTATCGAACGGCGCGGTCGCCTGATCCGTTTCCGCCTGCAGGTTGAACGCCAAGTCAGCAGCCTGATCGCCGCTGTTCTCTACGATCAGAAAGTACCGCGTCGTCGCCTCCAACTGCACCGGCCCCCAATCCTTTTTCGAGGCACCTCGCCAGTCAGGTTGGACCACGTTACCGGCCCCATCGATGCTGTAGCCACTGACGTTGTATGTATCGAGGTCGATGCCGTCAAAGACATAGCGCGACCCTGCAGTGGCATCCAGCCGATAGACGAGCGTCGCATCGGGTTCAATCGCATTCTCCTGGACGACCGTTCCAGGCACGATCGCTGTGGAGTTGGAGTCCAAATCAAGTAAGCGGAACCGGTAGTCGCCGGAATCGTCCGGGCTGTTGGCGTACAACACCAGCTGATACGTGCCGCTGAACGGCAGAATGTCCATTCCCATGTCATACGAAGCCGACCGTTCGTGGATCGTCGCTCCAAACGGATCCACCAAACGAACGATCGTCGCGTCGAAATCACTATCAAGCGTGTCAAAGAAGAACCGCAAACCCGCGGCGGCATCAAAATTGACGACATCCTGTTCGCCGGGTGCGAAGTCCCCTTGGTGTACCAGATCGAATCCGGAGGACATTACGGGTGTGTCGCTGAGATCGTTGATCTGAAATTCGAAATCGAGCGCCGGAGGGTCATCAAAATACCCGCTGACCTCGATCACGTAGGAGCCCGTCACCGGCAGTGTCAGGGCGGGATGGTTGGTCGCGACGTTGTTTCGGCTGAGCAAACCGCCAAGCGGCGACCAGAGCGACCAATTGGCTTCGCTGCGCGAACTGATCGTATTGGCCAATTCAATCCGCTGCCCCTGCGTCCCGCTGAAACGGAAGTAACGCGCGGAACGCCCAGGGTCAATCTGCCCGGTCGCCATGCCGCCGACGGAAACTTCCTGCATCAGATCCTTCCGATGCAAGACAAAATTGAAATCCCCGACGGTGTCGCCGCTTCCCGACAATCGCAGCTCGTAGTCGCCCGTCTGCTGAATCAGGATCGGACCGAAATCAACGTCCGAATTCCGGTGCAACAAGGAGAATCCCGTCGGGCTTTGCAGCACAACGTCAATGGCGTCTAATTCGAATTCCAGCGCGTCATAAAACAATTGTTGTCCGGCCACCAACGGCAGCTTGTAGATACGCACGTCGCCCGGCGAGCCGAGCAGATCCGCCTGCGGCACACCATAATCGGTGTCGCCAAACACTGACGATACCGTCGATGGCTCGATTACCGTGAACGTCAAATCGATCGCTGTCGTATCGATGCCATTAAGGACGACAAAGTACTCGGACGTCACCGCGGCCGTCACGTCGAAATCTTGACCCAGCCCGTTTGAGCGAATAATCTGGCCATCCGACCGATAAACAGCTGCATTACCATTGTGAGGGTAACTAAGAAGCGCCGAATTGAAATCGATGTAGTAGGTTCGGTCCTCGACGCCCGCAAACTTGAATACGGTTGCGGAAGCGCCTGGATCCAGCGTGATCGACTCGGAGCTGCCAAAGGTGAGGCTCGGAACAACATCCAGGTCCCACAACCGGAATGAGTAATCGCCCGTGCCAATTTCTGGTGATTCGATGTTCGATCGCCTGACGACTCCTTCTACCGTGACCCGGTAGGTACCGGTCTGCGGCAGAACGATGACCCCCGAGTCACAGTACTCAACGTACCAGAAGAAATGACATCCAGACGACCAAAGAGGGCCACCGGTTGGTGTCGACAACACGAAAGATACCGGAGACCAACCCAATTCCAACTGATCGAAATAGACGCGCTGACCCGCGGTCCCGGCGAACGTCCATTCGTCTCGATCTCCCGGTTCGTCAATCGTCCCACTGGCGACGCTGTCAAGCGTGAGTGCGAGCAGTTCGACGTCCGGCGTCACCAAACGGAACTGGAAGGGGACCGGCGTATCGGCGAGGTTTCCAGACAACACCACAAAGTACTCGCCGTCGGAAGGTAGAGTTGCTTCGAGGTCGGTATATACTGTCGTGTAACCCGTCGCCGGACGACCGTCGGGCCCGAAAATCAACAGCGTTGCGGCATAATGGGGAAGCGGTGTACCTTTTACGAAATTCTGAACGTAAAGCCGCTGGTCCTTCAATCCATCGAACCGATAGATCCTGGACGCGAGACCCGGATTGAGTCCCTGCCCGTCGTCCCACAACAGGTAGGCCTGGTTGTCGCCGTACAATTCGTCGTACTGCATACGGAACGCGTATACGCCCGGCTGCAGAGCAATCGAGTTTAAACTGGTCGACACGTATTCGTTTGCTCCCCAGCCATTGTCCAGCAGCCCGCCCAGGGAGATATCGAGCGCGTCCAATTCCCCGTCCTGGTTCACGTCAATCAACAGGCGGCTACGGGCATCACTGCGCAAGTAGAGGTGTGTGCCGGTGTTTGAGACAGTGACTTCACCGTCCCATTGAACCGAGTACGCGTCCCAGTCGCTGTCCGATCCGCCACTCAGGCCCACTTCGGCTCGCGCGCCCCACTGCGATTGCGTAAAGCTGATGTGACTGTCGCTGCGCGTACCGGCGATCGTCTGCGATACTCTCCAGTCGTCGAATTCGACCTCACCGCGCAAACTGGCGTCGACATAACTGCCGACAAGATTCGTAAACGCCGAGGCGGGGACGGGCTGCAATCCGTAACCAATGTCAGTGTCCAACGCGACAAGCGGTTGGTCCGCGACATTCAGAATCCGGAATTTGTAATCGCCCACCGTATCGGAGGTGCCGACGAGGGCGAGGCGGTACGTACCGGACTCGGTGAGCACCAGCGGCGAGGAATCGTAGTCGGAGTTCTGGTATACAAGCGTCACACCGCCAGGAGTGGTCAGCTTCATCGTGATCGCATCGAAGTCGCTGTCCTGAGCATCGTAAAGGATACGATTGCCAGCATTCGCCGTAAACGTCCACGCGTCAATTTCACCGGCCTCGGTGATCTGCCCGGAAATCGTCTCTCCCATGGCAAACGAACTGGTCGTCGTCGTTGGCGTTACGGTCGCGAATCGATAGGAAATAGGCGACGAACTGTCCCCTGCGACCGCCAGCAGATATTCGCCATCCGAAGGCAGAGTCGACTCAAAATCGGCATTCCAATAATTGGAGCCGATCGGCTGATTCGCGGCGCTATACAAGGTCCATGAATGCGCGGAGGAGTAGCGTGTGGACTCCTGAACGTCGAAGTACAGCCGCTGGCCCTTGAGTCCATCAAACCGATAGTAGTCGGTGGCGAACCCTGGAGTGAGATTCGTTCCATTGTCCCACAACAGGTGCACAAAATTGTCACCCTCCTCATCCTCGAATTGCACGCGGATATTGTAGGTTCCAACCGACAAGGGCACCGACGGGTTGCTGGTCTCGTTGTGCCAGATCCCCCAGCCAATGTCGAGCAGACCGCCGCTATCGATATCCGCTTGCGTAAAACTGCCGTCGTGATCCAGGTCGATCAGCATCCGGCTGCCGTCTCGGAACGCGCTGCGCAGGTAGAGCAGGGTATTCGGCTGCGTAATTGACAACTGTCCATCCCATTGAACCGAGTACGCGTCCCAGTTGCTGTCCGATCCGCCACTCAGGCCCACGTCGGCTCGCGCGCCCCACTGCGATTGCGTAAAGCTGATGTGACTGTCGCTGCGCGTACCGGCGATCGTCTGCGATAATCTCCAGTCGTCGAATTCGACCTCACCGCGCAAACTGGCGTCGACATAACTGCCGACAAGATTCGTGAACGCCGTTGCCGGTACCGGTACCAATCCGGTACCGACTGTCGTGTCGAGCCCGATCCGCGGAGCCTGACCAAGATCGTGCACGCGGAACCGATAATCGACGACGTCGCGCGGTGAAGTCGCAAGAATCAGGCGGTACGTGCCGCTCTCGATCAAAGTTGTCGGCGCGGTATCGTACAACCACCTACCATATTGGTACCAGACCACTTCCTGCGTGGGACTGATCAACTGCATCTGCAGGCTATCGTGGTCCTGTTCCAGCCCATCGAAAGCGATTCTCTGGCCGATCTGTCCGGTAAAGACAAATACCTCGCTTTCGTCGCCAATGACGATCTCGCCGGAGACTTCCTGGTCGAGAATTAGCGGCGTCGTATCAGGACGCTTGATGAAGTTCAACGTGAATGGGGAGGGAAGATGATTGCCGGCGCGGTCGGAGATGATCGATCCATCGACGACCAGCTGGTAGGCGCCCGGCAAGAAGTCCGTTGCCGGGTAGATGGCCAACCGGCGCGAGGCCGAAATGTCCAGGCGGCCGACGGCTACCGCGGTATCGTCGCCCCCACCCGGCACACCATCAGCTCCGAGATGGGTCAACGTGATCCCCGATGTGGACACAATCTCCGTGGCTAACGGTTCGTTGAAGCGCAATGTGATCGCCGGAATACGCAATCGTCGTTGTCCCTCCGCGGGCGAACTGGAGACCACGTCTGGGGCTGTCGTATCGGGCACGATTTCAACCGTCAACGCGTCGGAGATTCCCGGATTTCCTCCCGTATCGTAGGCCGTCGCCCGCATCGTGAGGCTTGTGGCACCGGTCGACAGTCGCGGTACCGGCACTAGAAACTCGAACGGATGCGACGGATCATGGGCCAGCGTACTGTCGCCGACCCACAGTTCGACATGTTCGACCTGTACATCATCCGTGACCGTGGCGCGTATCGGCAACGAGGTTCCCTCGACCACCTGAATTCCCGGCGTGCCAGGGTCGGCATCCGGTACAAGTGCGCTGATGGTAACGGCGGGGGCGACTCCGAGCGAATCGTAGGCCAGGTAATTGACAACCTGCAGGCCGGCCGTGCCATTGGCGACAAACGCGATCCCGGAACCGATAAAAACACCGTTCGGGGCCGCAGGCAGGTTGATGCGCGTGATGAGTTCGCCGGTATTCGTCGGATCACTGATCCGCACCAGGTCAAGCACGTTGACCGGGAAAGGATTTCCGACAAGCACCGCCAGACCGGCTCCGTTGGCCGCCAGAGCGTTGCCCGCCAGGGCCGCGTCGTCGACTTCGCTTAACAGCTGCGGACTCACCGGATCCCCGACATCCACGATCGAGAATCCACCCTGAAAACCGCTGGCATCACCACCCACCAACACCAGACCGCCACCCGCAAACAACTTTCCTCCGTGCTCGGCCACAGACACGGAACCGCGCAGCACAGGAATACCATCCGAAATGTCGAATACGTTCAGCGTTCCCTGCGTCATCACATACAGATGCGTCCCCTCGCGCACTAGATCAATGATCTGTCCCTGTGACAAGTTCTGCTGATCGAGTATTTCATGCGACGACAATTCGACAGCCAGAATTTCGGCTCCGGAAGCCAGGTAGGCCACGCCGTCAAACGCCTCAACGCGTTGCACGCTTGCCAGTGGCAGCGTCGCGATGACGGTCGGATTCGCCGGATCGGCAACATTCAACAAATGCAAGCCAGAATCGCCGCCGGCAACGACTGCCAGATTGCCCGCCAGATCAACGCTGACATCCCGATTTTGTCCCGGTAGATTCAGGCCACCCACAAGTCGTGGATTCGCGAAATCGGTAACGTCGACAACCGACAGCCCATAGTCGTCCCCCGCGATGTAGGCCAGCTGGCGATTCGGATCGAGTGGAGACGGTCCCGTAACGATCTCCATCGCGTTGCCGGTCAATTCGACGCCGGCAACGACGCCGGTCGGGAAGGCCCTGCCTCCCAACGGATCGGTGCCGTTTCGCAGCTCGACGAAATCGTCGATTCCATCCCGGTCCGTATCCGCCGCGTCACAGGCTGTGCCCACCGCGAACTCAATATCGCACGGCAGTCCATCGCCGTCCTGATCGACTTCCATGCTGGCCATGAAGATCGGTTCACCGACCTCCGTGGGCTCGCCGGTCGCGGCGCTAGTGCCGTAAATGTGCGCCAACAGGCCGCTGATCAGGTCGAAAATGGCGGCGTGGAACGGTTCCTCGGGGGGCAGGAAGAAGCTGAAATTCCCTTCATCGTCGCTCCGTTGATGTAGTGGCAGAGCGCCCGTGTTGGCCGTTTCCAGGCCGACAAAGTCTTGTCCGTAATCGAGCGCACTGGCGCCGTCGCTTAGACCGGTGCCGACAACGCCTTGCCGGAACATGGCTGCCAGCGGATCGTCGGATCCAATCAAGATCCGATCGCGCAAGAGGCCGATCGCGCCCGGATCGAACTGCAAGCCAATCGTCGCCGAGGTGCCCTGCGCCAATTGCAGTGGCAGTGTCGGCAGATCAGTCAGCGCAAAATGCTGCCCATCCAGCATCGCCAGCGAGTTGATCGTCAATGGGTCGGCGCCGACATTTTCCACTGTCGCAAAGGCACCAACCGTCACCGCGCCCGCGCTCAACGCTCGCCCACCCAGATTGTTATTGGCGACCTGGACTCGAATCGCGCCGGAATTGGCGATTCCGGTGCCATCCAGCGCCAGACTGATTGTCTGCGTTTGGGTATGTGGATGCGGAGTCAAAGAGTTCGAGCTAATCCGTAATGTGTCGTGCAAGCTGCCGCGCAACGACGGATCGAATCGTACCGTCAATGCCACGGTGCTGGCTGCCGGATCGGGATTCAGCGGATCGATCGCCGGGATCGAAAGGGGCAACGTACCAATTCCCTCCAGCACAAATCCGCTGGCCGCGCCCGACAGCGAAACTCCACTGATCGTGAGTGGCTCGTCGCCATTGTTGAACAGATAGATCGCTCGGGTGACCGATTCGCCGCCGCTTCCGTCGGCACGTACCGGCCCAAGATCGACATGATCGCCATCCCTGAATTGCCCCGGCGCTGCCCCGCCCATCACGATCGGCGCGTCCAGCAATTCCAGCACCGGTGTGCCAGTTCCGGCCTCGCTGGGGTCATGGTGCGGCCCGAGCAGTCCCAGATTATGTCGATATGTCTCCAGGGGTTCGTAGGTCTTGTAGTAATCCCAGATGCTGACGTGCTCCGCCGTGGTGACCGGCAAGCCTAAAGCGTATTTCACCAGCGGGCCCATCGTGATGAACGAATAGAGCGAGGCGGCCGACGATCCTCTCGACCCCATGACGTCGCCATTGCCGACGATGTAGTTGTTCGCCGCATCGCGCAGATGAATCGCGCCCAGATCGTGTCCGACTTCGTGTGTGATCGCATTCGCCAGTAGTCGCTTGAACGCCGCGCGCGGCGTCGCCGAGCCGCTGATCGACCCGAACCCCGCCAGCACGTCGATGTTCATCTTCACCGCCAGCGCTCCGCCCGGATTGTCGCTGTAACTTCGGTTGGTAATGCTGTCGAAACGAAACTGGTCCTGCAGCGTGGATGTCTTGTAGAACTCGGGAACGAACGTGTTTTGGAAGTCGTCCTTGTCGAAGTCGGCCCAATAGGCGCAGGCGGGCGTCCCGGCGTTCCCGCACGGATTCGCACCCGTACCAACGTAGACCGACGTGACTAGCTGTCCCGCACCCGCCCCGGAATCGTAAATATCGACGGCAGCCAGCGCGTTGGCGCTCAACGTCTGGAAGTTCGTGTAGACATTCGTGACGGCGTCGGAATAGATGTCATCCACAATCGCCTGGAACCCGGCCTCGTCGCTGCGCAACGTACCGGCATCGGCACTGTCCACCGGGAAGATCCCGACAAATGTTACCAATGAGGCAGGCACAGGTGACGTGTCCACAATCCGCGTGATCGCTGCCTGCAGACTCGATTTGGGGAAGAGAATATTCTGCGGACCAACGCCCCGGCCGCGAAGATTCACCGATCCAGGGTTGCCGCCCCCAGGGGACACGATCCGTAATTCGTCCGTTCGAGACCCGTCGGCCGATGGATTGAACGTCACGGTGCTGCCGGAATAGCCAAATTCGGACCCGGTAGCTGGTGTCAGCGTCGGACTGGCGGCCCCAGGTCCCGCGTAGACCAGATCCTGCCGCTGAGTCACGTCGTTGTTGATGAAGGTCTTCGGGAAGTCCATCGTGCCGTCGACATGGACGTTGTCGCCAATATCGAACAGGCGATAGATATAGATTTCATCGGTACGAATCGTGGACGCCGCGCCTTGCTGTTTGAGCGTGATCTTTACCTTGGCGCCGTAGAGCTTGTTGGACAAAGCGCTGCTGATGCGCGCATCGGTCAGCAGATCCCGCATATCGACGGTGATACTGCGCTGCTGTTCCGGCTGCAAATAGAATGTCTGGCTGGCCAATCCATCCAGGAACCCGTTCGCGCCATCATTGCCGATCAACTCGATCTTGACTTCCAGCGGCGTCGCACGGCGATTATATGAACTGCACTTTTCTTCATTCGGACGTAGCCGACTGGCCGCATTACCGAACGACAGTCGGAACCGCCCCTGATCGTCGTCGAAGTAATAATCGCGCAGACCATCGGTAACCGCTATCGGAGGAACCTCTATGTCGTGAAAGGCGGGCGGACAGGGCGGGTCGGTTGTCGTTCCCGGGGGTGTCAGTCCATGCCAACCAGGATGCGTTATTCCAGTATCCGGATCGGTTCGAACCGACAGGCCGTCGGCCGAGACCGTGGCCGTTCCCTCAATGACCAGCCGGCCGGTCGTGTGATCGAACGACAGGAACTGCAGCTTGGTACCTGGCGCCGCGTTGAAGACGTTGGGAAAAGTCATCGCCGCCGGCGCTGAGAAATTACTGATCCCCGGCGCCTGGACCGTGATGTCAAACGTGTGCTCCAGCAAACCGGGCGGCAGCATGTCGCGCACTAAATCCGGCGGCACGGTGCTGATACCGACGAAGCCATTCGCGACGTCGCCGCCATTCGATGCCACGAAACTGTTCGGCTGCAGCTCAATCGTCAACCGCGACCGCTGTTCGGGCGTCAAGTTCGGCGCCGAGGTCGGATTGGTCGTGATGGTTGTCGACTGGTTCGAACTGACCGGCTGCAGCAACGACTCCTGCAGGCGCGGCAGATAGACGCCTTGCTCCAGCACCGCGGCCGCCTTCACCGGATCCTGCATCATCGCCGCCATCACGAAATTGACTTGTCCCGGCACGACGTTCAGGTCCATGACCATTTCGGGAAAGTAGATTTCCGCAGGCGCATTCGTCGCCGTCATTCCGTCGATCGCCAGTTTGACGTCGCCGGCGGGGATCGAATCGAGCGTAAATCGACCATCCGCTCCCGTGGTGACTTTCTGATCTTCCCTCCCCAGGATATACAAGGTCGCGCCCGCGATCGGCAGGAGGTAGTCATCGTCCGCCGTCATCAGAACACCGTCAGGACCGGGCCGCACGTCGTCAGACGTTCCCGGTTTGAGATCGGGTCCCGGATCGGCAAGAATCCCGCCGATCGACGTGTTCAACAGATTGGTTCGTGAGACCGTGGTAAATGTGGCACGGAAGACTCCTCCCGCCGTCCCGTTCCCGTCGCCATCCAGGAATGTCCCGTCGGTGGCTCGGATCAGATCTCCATTGACCGTCACGGAGATCTGTGAAGCGCCGGGCATCGGCTTATGCATGAACAGCCAGACGAACGAGCCGTCGTTCGCCGGAACAATGGTGGCCGCCAACCGGTTGCCCGCGGAATCGGACACATAAATATTTTCTTTGCTCAATGTGGCCGGATCGACGGGTCGCGTGAATGTCACGAGCGGTCGGATCGTCACTCCGACTTCCGTCGAGCCAGAGGCTGGGACGACCGATTCGATGGCAAATGGTAATGGCGCCGCTAACGTGACGGTGCGATCCAGGGTAGCTTCATTTCCCGCTGCATCCCGCACGCGCAAGTGAATGGTATGGTTGCCCGCTCCCAGTTTGGAAAGATCCGGTGTCGTCGCGAACTCGCCTGAATCCATATTGAACGACAACGGCATCGATGTCCCCGTGTCCAGCGAATACGACAACGCCGTAATCGACGAACCGGTTCCGCTTGCAACTCCGCGAAGAACGGTCGTGGCGTTGACTTCCGCACCCTCGCTCGGACTCGATACGGAAAGCGACGGCGCAATCGTGTCCAGCGTGAAATGAAAGGCGCTTTCCGAGATGTTTCCGCCCGCATCCTGCGCGCGGAATGTCACAACATGGGTTCCGTCTCCGGTTCCATTTAATGGCAACGTCATCGGCAAACTGAATGTACCGGTCGCACTGAAAGTCAGGTCCTGGAACGGACCGGAGTCGACCTGATACTGCAGGCTCGAGGTACCGAGCAAGTTGTCGATCACGCGCCCGGTGATCGTGGGGTTCGTGGATGTGGCGGCTCCGGATCGGCCATTCAGGATAATGGTTGGCGCTCTCCGGTCCTCGCTGACCGACATCAGTTCTTGTACGACACCGGCAATCGATCGGCCCAGGGCCTGCCCGTCCGCGTTTGAGAATTGGAAATGGATTCCGCCGTAGATCCGGCTGCGTCCCGCTTCCTCGGCGGCCTGCGTAAAGCTGGTGAACGTTCTTGTCTCACCGGTCAACCCGGGCGTTTCGGAATCGAAGGTAATCTCGTCGCCGAAGAATCCGGCCAGAATCGCGGCCGCCGCCCCGCTGAAAGTGCTGTGGCCCGAGACATATTCGGGAAATGGAGGAGTTACCAGCAGCGGCGTCCAGCTGGAATCCGCGACTGTCGCAGGATTGCCGTCCAGTTGGGCCTGTTGGATGGCCGTGATCGGCCGCCAGAACTCCGCAGCGTATTTGGCGTCCCAGGCGGCGATCCCCGAATCGGCCATCGCGAGATTCAACGCGGCAAAAAGTCGAGCGTTGTCCGCCAGACCGTTGCCGAAGTCCCGTGCAACGGTGGCGGCGATCTCGTTCCAGTGCCCTGGCGGCGTGTACGTGCCGCCCCCATCGGCCCAGAAGCGCGCGATCGTCGTTTGCTCGGCGGTACGCGTCCCGCCGCTCGCCGCGCCTAACTGCCGCACCTCGTTCCAGGCCGAGGCATATTCGATCGAGGACAGCAGCGGTGGCCCGATCGGCCGGAACTCCGCTCCGTCACGCAATGCAAACGGCTGCACGTCGCCCCATTGGGGCAACAGCGCCGGGGCGAACATAGGAGCGGTCGGCAGCCAATCGCCGGGCTCGGAGCCGGGCAGGTACGGAACGAAAGCGTCCCAACCATCACCCGAACGCAGCGCAATCATCGCATCCGCGATCGCCTCGCCCAACGCAATCCCATCGGTCTTCGCCGCGCCATCGGCAATCGTCAATAGCGAGCTGGTTCGGCGCGCGTCGAATTCCGCCGTCTGGGCAGGGAAGAGATACGACACCACGCGGTGCGCCGCGGCGATGACGCCCGCTTCCGCCGATGCGCCGGCGGCTGCCGGCAATGCCACGTACAAGCTCGGCTTCTGTTCGATCGAGTTAATGACATCAACCACTGCGGCCTGAACCATCGCCATGCCACGCGACGCAATCGGCGGCGGGGTCGCATCCAACCGTATCGCCTCCAGCAATATCTGATTCCATACCAGAACTGGATCGTCCACCTGAGCCACATCCAAGCGGACCATCGTCATCGTCGTACTGGACTCGTTGCCCGCCAAATCGATCGACTTCAGCGTTACCAGGTTGTCGCCAACGACCAGCGGAACGCCGGTCAACTGGAACTTACCGTTCAGCGCAACCAATGACGAAAGAGTTGATCCGGCCAGCTCGATTCGCGCCGCGGCTTCCGATGTACCCAAGAGCGTGACCCGCGCCGCCGAGGTAATCTGATCGCCACGCACTCCGGTATCTGACGTCGCCGAGAGATCGAACAACTGCGCAACCGGTGCCACCGTATCGACCACGATCGTCACCTCGCCCGAAAGACCACCCACATTGCCCGCAGGATCGATCACGCGCGCCGCCAATTTGTGCGTGCCGTCCGTCAGGTCCCCCGTCGCGATCGACCAGGGGCTGTTCGCCGTACCAACACCCGCCAAAACTCCGTCCACGTACAACTCGACCGTCGATCCCGACTCGGCGTCGCCCGTCGCCGTCGGTGACTTGAATCGAGTCACTCCGTCGGAGGAGCTCGCGCCGGTGTCACTCGCCAGATCCAGACGTATCTTCGACGCCGCCGCCGGCGCGGAAGTATCAATCAACAGTTCGAACTCGGACGACACGGTACCGACGTTACCCGCACGATCCGTCGCCGTTGCCGTGACGGTATGATAGCCATCCGCCAACGACGGCGACTGGAAGCTCCAATTTCCGTCCGACACCGCCGAACCAGCCGACTTGCCATCAATGCGCACCGTAACCGTGGACAACGATTCCGCCAGGCCGGTGATGGTCGGCGTTGCATCGTTCGTGACGCCGTCCGAGTCACTTAACCCCGAGTCGGAGGAGGATGCCAAGGCGATCTGCGTGGGAGATCCTGGAGCCGTCGTATCGATCTGAATCGATAGCTCGAGGGACGGTTCACTGACGTTGCCGGCGGTATCCGCGGTGGTAGCCGTGACGCTATGATTGCCGTCGGCCAGTGCCGGTGAATCGATCGACCAGTCGCCGCTCGAGATGAACTGACCGATCGTCCCACCATCCACCTTGACCGTCACTCGGACACCTGATTCCGACACACCCAGAATTGTCGGTGCCGACTTGTTGGTAATTCCGTCCGAGTTACTGGATCCGGAATCACTCGCAGCCGCCAATCGCATTCCGTCGGGTGGCGCGGGAGCCAACGTATCGATCGTAATTCGCGTCGCCGCCGACTTCAGTCCGACATTGCCCGCCAGGTCGATGGCGCGGGCCGTCAAATCGTGGTCGCCGTCGCCGAGTAACAGGGTGGTGATCGACCAGCTGCCGCTCGAGTCGGCGCTGCCGCTCGAAAGACCATCTACAAACAACTCGACACGCGACTGCGATTCCGCCAGGCCGGTGATGGTCGGCGTTGCATCGTTCGTGATGCCGTCCGAGTCACTTAACCCCGAGTCGGAGGAGGATGCCAAGGCGATCTGCGTGGGAGATCCTGGAGCCGTCGTATCGATCTGAATCGATAGCTCGAGGGGCGGTTCACTGACGTTGCCGGCGGTATCCGCGGTGGTAGCCGTGATGTTATGCGTGCCATCGGTCAGAATGGGAGCATCGATTGCCCAAGGTCCGCTCGACACGAATTGACCGATCGCCGTCCCGTCGATCAGCACGGTCACGATCGAACCCACCTCCGCATTTCCTGTCAGTTGTGGTGTCGTGTCGTTGGTGATGCCGTCCGAATCACTGGTGCCGGAATCACTCGATGCGGCCACACGCAGACCGTCCGGCACTCCGGGTACAAGCGTATCGATCGTAATCGCGGTCGCCTGCGACCTGGTGCCAACATTGCCCGCCAGGTCGGTCGCCTGGGCACTCAAAGCGTGATCGCCGTCGCTTAACGCGGGAATCGTGATTGACCAGTTGCCATCCGAATCCGCACTGCCCACCCGCACAC